>Ga0182015_10001430_pt1 | contig 31513 bp, 34 predicted proteins | sample 712P3MmetaG_FD_120478 | JGI IMG/M metagenome (GOLD analysis project Ga0182015, IMG submission 120478) | Permafrost microbial communities from Stordalen Mire, Sweden - 712P3M metaG | ecosystem: Environmental > Terrestrial > Soil > Wetlands > Permafrost | place: Sweden: Stordalen | collected... | reverse complement strand
GCAACTGCGTCCTCCCACCTGCCCGTCAGCTTCGCATCGCTGACAACATCGGTCTGCACGGTATCGGGCAGCACCGTGACCCTGGATGAAGTCGGCACCTGCACGATCCAAGCCACCCAGGCAGGCAACACCGATTATGACGCGGCCGCGCCGGTCCCTCGGAGCTTCTCGGTGACGCAAGGCACCCAGACCATTAGTTTCGCGGCGCTCACGAGCAAGCCCTACGGCACCTCGCCGTTTACAGTGAGCGCGACTGCGTCCTCGGGCCTGTCCGTCAGCTTCGCATCCACTACCGCGCCCGTCTGCACGGTATCGGGCAGCACCGTGACCCTGCTTGAAGGCGGCACCTGCACGATCCAAGCGACCCAGGCAGGCAATGCCGATTATGCCGCCGCCGGAGCGGTCTCCCGGAGCTTCTCGGTGACGAAGTTAAGCCAGACCATCACCTTCGCGGCGCTCTCGAACGAGCCCTACGGTACCGCGCCGTTTACATTGAGCGCGACTGCGTCCTCGGGCCTGGCCGTCAGCTTCGCATCGACTACCTCGAGCGTCTGCACGGTATCGGGCAGCACCGTGACCCTGGTTGAAGCCGGCACCTGCGGGATCAAAGCGACCCAGGCAGGCAACGCCGATTATGACGCGGCCGCGTCGGTCTCCCGGAGCTTCTCGGTGACGAAGTTAAGCCAGACCATCACCTTCGGGGCGCTCTCGAACCAGCCCTACACTAACCCACCGTTTAGTGTGAGCGCGACTGCGTCCTCGAGCCTGGCCGTCAGCTTCGCATCGACTACCTCGACCGTCTGCACGGTATCGGGCAGCACCGTGACCATGGTTAAAGCCGGCACCTGCACGATCAAAGCGACCCAGGCAGGCAACGTCGATTATGACGCTGCCGCGGCGGTCTCCCGGAGCTTCCAGGCGACCCAATAGAAACCGGTAGTTCCAGGGTACAAAACGCGCGGGTACTCATCCTTTTTGGATGAGCTGACGATAGACCAAGGGTGACAGCTCCGTCTAGCACGCCAGAGGTCAGTACCCCCACGGTACGCGAGCGATCGCTGATTGCCTTGGGTCAGCTTCCGCCCTTTTCGCCGATCTTGAATCGCTTGATCGCCAGTTTGGCCAATGAGGACATTTCGTTGTCCCAAATCGCCGATCTCATCGAGAAGGATACGGCCCTGGCCGGCAACATCCTCCGGCTGGTGAACTCGGCGCTGTATGGTTTCCGCGGAACGATCAACTCCGTCCGCCACGCGGTTTCGTTGCTGGGAATCAACAAGCTGCGGAATGCGGCTCTCAGCATGTCGGTGGCGCGCATGTGGAATCAAGTGAAGAATCCCGCGGGATGGTCGACGCCCAACTTCAATCAGCACTCCGTGGGCGTGGCAATTCTGGCGGATCTGTTGGCGCAAAAGCTGCCTGTGGAATACGCCGAAGGCGCGTTTGCCGCCGGGCTCTTCCATGATCTCGGGCTGCTGCTGATAGCCATCGGGCTGCCTGAAGAATATAAGCAGATGTCGCTGCTCTGCCAGCAAAGCAAACAATGGACGCTGGAATATGAAATCGCGGTGCTCGGCATGACGCACGCGGAACTCTCCGCCGAAGCGCTGGCCCATTGGAATCTGCCGGAGCCGATTCAGACCGCGGTTCGTTACCACGTCAATCCGGACATTGATCCAACCCCGCTAAATGCCGGCCAGCTTCCCTTAAGCCGCGTTTTGAACGCCGCCGACCGCTACGTCAAAGGCAAGGGGATCTTCGTGAGCCTCTTCGAAAGCCCCAGCGAAGAGCCGGATGACGCGCTGGAACAGCTTGGTCTGGGCGAGCGGCTGCCGCTACTGTTGACTGAGTTCGACAACCAATTCACGGCCATCAAAGCCTACTTCTAGAAGTCCTACTGAACCGCGACCGTAAGGCGCGGATTAACCGAATTTTCACACAGATGTAACGCGAACGTATACGTTGGTGAGCTAGTATTCTCGCTGAGGTTTTTACATGAAGCGTAGGAAGCTGGTATTGGCCGTAATTGCGGCGGCGGTAACGCTCGGGTCATCGACGCGAGGAATGGCGGCCGACACAGGCACTGTGGGCTCGGGGTATATCCAGCACGTGCTGCTGTTGAGCATTGACGGAATGCACGCGGTGGATTTCTACAACTGCGCGAACGGGATTGCAAGCATCAACGGCGGGGATTCCTACTGCCCGCACCTGGCGGCCCTCAGACAAACCGGGATCAACTATGTGGCCGCTGCTTCGTCCATGCCATCGGACTCTTTTCCTGGAATCGCGGCTCTGGTTACGGGCGGCTCGCCGAAGTCCACCGGCATCTACTACGACGTCGCGTATGACCGGACGCTCGCTCCGCCGACCACCACCACGGGCACCGGCTTGGCTGCCGGGACGTGCACGCCCTTTGCGACACCGCCCGGAACAACCACAGACTACGATCAGGGCGTTGATATTGACGATACCAAGCTGAATGGAGGCGCGCCGGGCGCAGGCCCGACCGAGGGCGGCATCGACTCCATCGATCCGTTCCACTTGGTGCGGGACCCGGCCAAAGGTTGCGCGCCTGTCTACCCGTGGAACTTCGTCCGGGTGAACACGATATTTGGCGTGGTCCATGCAGCGGGCGGATACACGGCCTGGATCGACAAGCACCCGTCGTATTCAATGGTGGCCGGTCCGGGCGGCACGAGCTTGGACGACTATTATTCGCCGGAGGTGGACTCCGCCGTGATACCGTTGCCCGGTGTAAAAACTGCGCAAGGCGTTGCGTGCGACCCGATCCGCGACTCGCTTGGTGAGTCGGCGTGGAACAGTAGCTTCAAAAACATCCAGTGTTATGACGCGCTGAGAGTGAACGCGCTGCTGAACCAGATTGCAGGCAAGACCCACAACGGACGGGCTGCGCAGGTACCGGCGGTCTTCGGCATGAATTTCCAGTCCGTGTACTTTGGACAAAGCCTATACGAGCCGGGCGTGGGCGCGGGTGGTTACCAGAACGCCGCGGCTTGGCCCGGTGCGCAGTTGCTGAAGGAGATCGAGTTTGTGGACGCCTCCATCGGTGACATTGTCAACGCACTCAAGGACGCCAACCTGTATGACAGTACGCTGATCATCGTCACGGCCAAGCATGGGGAGTCGCCGATCGACCCGACCATGTACGTGGCAAACGGCTCGAATACGCCGGCCACGCTGCTGGGCACGGCCATCCCCTTCTCGGAGTCGCCGCTGAACTCAACCGGCATTGGCGCCACGGAAGATGATGTGTCCGTGATGTGGCTGGCTCCCGGCGCCAGCGTGACGGACGCTGTGGCGCTGCTCGAAAAGAACGCGAAGGCAATCGGGTTGGGGGAGATCTTTTACGGGCCGAGTCTGGCGCTGAACTACAACGTGGGCGGTCTCGGTCCCTTGCAGGATCCGCGCTCCCCGGACATCATCGTGACGCCAAACGTAGGCATGACCTACTCGGGCAGCACGACTATGATCGGAGATCACGGCGGGTTCGGGCATGACGATACCAACGTCATCATGCTGGTGGAAAATCCGCACTTTACGGCACAAACCGTCTCGGTCACCACGCGAACCGCGCAGGTAGCGCCGACCATCCTGCAAGCGCTGGGCCTGGATCCGCTGGCGCTGGAGGCGGTGACCCAGGAAGGCACGCCGGTGCTGACGGAGGTTGGGGCGCAGCTGGCAAAATAGCTGTTAGCGCCCGCGAGAACAGCGGTCACGGTCAGCCAACATAAAATTCACCGGTCCCGACGATCTCCGCGGGGCCGGTCAGATATACGGAATCGTCCCATCGCAAACCGAGCGATTCACCAGCCGGAGTGCGCACCGTGACCGGACTCACGGCCAGCTTGCGAAGGATCGCCGCCACCGCGGCGCCCGTGGATCCGGTGCCCGAACTCAACGTCACTCCCGCGCCTCGCTCGTAAAAACGAGTCTCGATGGTGTGCGCGTCGATCACATTGACGAAAGACACATTGGTCCGTTTCGGAAAATGAGCATGGCCTTCGATTTCGGCGCCGAGCGCCTCCCAATCCGGCGGAAATGCGTCGACGAAAACCACGCACTGAGGATTGCCGACGTCCACTATGGTCACATCGATGGTCACTTCCCGTGGACCACGCTGCAAAGGTAGCGAATACCGAATTTCGCGCTCATCAAACTTCGGCAATCCCATGTCCATCTCGAAGAGGAACCGGCGACCCTTGCGCTCCAACAAGCGAAGATGCTTCGGTCCAGCGCCCGTGGAGATCACCAGATCGTCCGAGCCCCGGCCGGATTCGATCAATAGCGCCGCCGCGCAACGCGTTCCATTGCCGGAGATCTCGGGCTCGCTGCCGTCGGCGTTGAACAAGCGAATGGAGTGGTCGCGAATGATGATCCAGCCGTCGGCGCCGATTCCAGTGTGGCGATCGCAGATGGCGCGCGCAGTCGACGGCAAGTCGATCGCTGGCAAATCAAGCGCCGGGACCTGCTCGGCCCAGCTCAGCAAAAAGTCGTTTCCAGCACCGTGCGCTTTTGTAAAAGGAATGCGCATGCACTAATCCCGTTTGTAGACCTCGATGACCGGAGCGCCTTTCACTTTGATCGCTTGCAGCAGATGATAGCGGGGGCCATGTTGGAACGTCGATTTCTGGATGGCCGTGGCGACCGTGTCTCCCGCCATGGTCACGGCCCATTCCTCGTGCAGAAATAAATCGGGGCGCATCGTGGCAGCCGCCCACTCGGGCCCATCGTCATCATATAACGCTTCATGTAACGGGATTCCCGCTGCGCGCAGGATTCCTATAAGGTCGCCGAAACTGGTCACAATCCCGGTCCGCGAACGATAAACTGGCGCCAAGGCCTGCGCGGCGGCCTGAGTCCAGGCACGGCGTGTGAGCGAGTTGATTTGCGATTCTTTCCAGGTGACCCAATCGCTGGGTCGAGCCCAGATCAGCCACGGCGTCGCGGCCGCTATGAGAATGGCCACAGCCAGCCACGGACGCCAGCGCGTGTTCACTACCAGAACCAGACAGCCGCCGGCGATTGCGATGAGCGGCAGCGCAGTGAGCGCGTAACGCGTGTTGTAGTACGAGAAGGGCCACAGCGTTGGAACGTAAATGGGGGTTCCGCCGGAGTGCATGCTCCAGATGTAGAACAAAGGCGGCAGCGCGGCCAGGAGAACCGGCCAGAACAAACGCTTTTGGAAAACCCCCACGAGCCCGGCGGTCCCGATGATTACCGCGACCCAACCACTGAAGAGCCGCACCGCTGTCAGATAGTAGAATGCAGCGGCTCGCCAATCGTGATCGCCGGGATAGGGCGCCATGTTTTGCGCCAGCGCTCGCCGATAGATGCTGGTGGGAGAATACGGTCCGTTGAAGAATTCGAGCGGATTGGAGTAGAGCCACCAATTGTGGCCGAGCCAGTAGAGCGGCGCAAGAGCCGCAATGCCCGAGAAGAGCAGCGCGGCGCCGAGCTTGTTCTTTCGAGCTGTGAACAGGAAATAAAGCGCAACGAACGGGATCACGAACCAACCCTCATAGCGCGCGAGCGACGCCGCGACACTGGCCAGGCCCGCGCCGGCCAGGGCGGCGAACGATTGGGTTTCGCGAAACAGGACGGTGAAATACAGCAAAGCCATCAACGCCGCCAGGACTACTGTCTCGGTCATCGGAGTGGCCTGCAAATACAAAAGATTCGGATTGAAGGCGAGCAAGCCGAGCGAAGCCAGAGCGGCCGCGGATGATTGCGTCGCCCTTCGGAGTGCCGCGTAGAGAAAAACACCGGCGCAAACGAAACAAGCCGATGATGGAATCGCGCCCGCCAGGCCGCTACGCCATAACTGAGGGTTCCGCACCAGCGCGAGCATCAACAGATGCGGGAGCGGCAACCAAACAGTCCCGATCTGGTTGTAGCCCGGCCGCCGGGAATCGACAATGCGCCGCGCGATGTTGAGATGCGCCTCCGCGTCTCCGTAGTACAAGGTCCAGCCGGAATGATTTACGTACGCCGTCGCCAAGCCGGAGATCGCGGCCATCGCGACGAAGACCAGCGTGAGCTCGAGCCAGATCCGTTTCAAAACTCGGTGAAGTTCCGGAACTCCTGGAACCTCGCATCGATGTCTTTGCGGGTAAGCGTGCGGAAGCGATCCACGCCAAATTTCTCGCAGCAGAAGCTGCCCATCACGGACCCATAGATCACCGCGCGGCTGAGCTCGGTGGCGCCCGCGTGTCCCGCTTTGAGATCGACGCCCTTCTCGGCCAGGTAACCGATGAAGCCGCCCGCGAAGCAGTCGCCCGCGCCGGTGGGATCGAAGACTTCCTCGAGCAGATACGCGGGAACCATGAAGTGCGAGTCGCCATGGAAGAGAATCGCTCCGTATTCGCCGCGCTTGACTACCAGCGTCTTTGGCCCCATGGCCATGATCTTGGCCGCGGCGCGCTTCAGGTTGTTTTCGCCGGACAGCATGCGGGCTTCAGCGTCATTGATGAGCAAGAAATCCCAATCTTTGATGGTCGCGAGCAGCTCGTCTCGAAAATCCTTGATCCAGTAGTTCATGGTGTCGCCGCCAGCCAGGCGCAGGCCGTTCATCTGCTCGCGCACGCTACGCTGCAGGGAGGGCTGAATGTTGCCGAGCAGCAGGTAGGGCGATTTCTTGTAGCTTTCGGGCACCTTCGGATTGAAGTCCGCGAACACGTTCAGATCGGTGCGCAACGTAGTGCGGTCGTTCATATCCTGGGAATAAACACCGGCCCAGAAGAATGTTTTACCGCCCTTCACGCGTTCCAAACCTTCCAGGTCGATCCCGCGATCGGCGAGCAACTTTTCGTCTTCCGCTGCGAAGTCGCCGCCAACGACGGCGACGATTTTGGTCTTGGCAAAATAGCTGGAGGCTAGAGAGATGTATGTGGCCGCTCCACCCAGCATGCGGTCCACCTTGCCATGCGGAGTTTCAACTCCGTCGTAGGCCACCGAACCAACAACGACAATAGACATAGACTTGATTCTAATATGAGCGGGTCAGTGCAGGCCGATGACACTGGCACCCGTGATGCGGAACGAATCGCGCTCCTGCACGAACACCACTGCACGCAAGTTCTCACGCTTCCATTCATGGGGCAGGCGCAGAGTGGAAATCAGTTGGCCGCCGTTCGCGCCCTTCGCATCCAGCTTCCCGATGACGCCAAAGCTGCGGACCACAGCGGAGTGCCGCACGGTATGCCCGGCGTTTTCTCCGCGTTGCACCAAGGTCGCCAAGCTGCTCTCGGTGACCGCCAGGTACACGTTGGAGTCGCGCAACTTGGCGGTCTTGGGAGTGGTAAGACGCATCGAGAGGTCGAGCAGGTCGGGGTCCTTGGAATTGGGCGCGGTTCCAAGTTCAATCTGAGTTGTCTCGGCCTGCGCCGCTGCTCCAATCTCTTTATACGCGCGGTTCTGGTCGCTGCCCACGAATTCGACCAAACCGTTCACCACCATCTGGGGTGTGTAGATGTTGCTGGCGTGAAAAGCCATTGCGTAGTCGTTCTGCCGCGCACGGTATTGCGGCGACGAGAACGGATCGGTCCAGCCAAGCTGATTCCAATAGTCGACGTGCTCTTCGATTGCGATCACTTGTGCGCCGGGGACGGGCTGGGTCTGCTCCAAACGGGCCAGCAAGCGGTCCGCGGCGGGACAGCTGGAGCAGCCTTCGCTGGTGAATAGTTCGACAATCACCGGTGCCGCCGGACGATCGGCCGCCAGAGCGAGCGGCACGAGCAGCACGCAGACAAACAGGCTGGAAAATCGCATGATCTTTAGCATAATACTCAATCGGTCGCCGTGCCGAAACCTATATACTGCACTTCTTCCTCAAGCTCCAGGCCGAACCTCTCGCGCACGCGCGACTTCAGCTCGTCAATCAGCGAGCGCAATTCGCAGGCCGTGCCGCCGCCCTCGTTATAGATCAAGTTGGCGTGATAATCCGCCACGCGCACGCTGCCGCTGTGCATGCCTTTGGCGCCCACCTGCTCCAGGAAATAGGCGGAGGGGGCCTTGCCCTCGCGGATCACCCGCTCCGGAATCTGCCGGCGAACGCTTTCGGGCAGTTCGGCGAGAATCAGATTCTTGAAGATGCTTCCCGCGCACTTCATGGCGGCCGGGTATTTGGCCAGGCGAACCTTCAGGATCTCATCCGCGGTCTGGCGCAGTTCGGAGGCGGGCGCCGGTGTCATGTGCAATTCCACGCCCAGAATGATCCAGTCCTTCCGCTCTTTGAAGACGCTTTCGCGATAACGGAATTGGCACTCTGCCGCGGTGAAACTGCGCACTTCATCGCTATCCAGAATCCGGACTCGTTCCACACGTTCGTCGATCGAATGTCCATACGCCCCGGCGTTGCCGTAGATGGCTGCGCCCACCGATCCCGGAATGCCAGTCATCGTTTCGAGGCCGCGCAGCCCATGCTCGATCGAATAATCGACCAGCGCTTGCAATTCCGCTCCAGCTTCCGCCCGTAGCATTGCTCCGTCGCTCGAAATCCGATTGGCTGTGAACCGCAGCACGATGCCGTCGCAGCCTTCGTCTGAGACGATCAGATTGGTTCCCGCGCCGATAACGCTAAAGTTCACCCCGCTCGACCGCGCGATCCGCAACGCAGCGGAAAGAGCCGGCTCGGAAGCGGCCTCCACGTATAGCTCCGCTGGCCCGCCGATTCCAAACCGCGTACGATCGCTCAGCAGCATTCCCTCGGACACAGATACATTGGGAGTACTGGCAAGCTGATCGATAATCTCTTTCCGAACGGTCATCTGGTCAAATTATAGAGGAGTATTCCGTGCGAACTGCCTTTGCTGGTTTTCCTGAAGAGATGGTCAAGTTCTTTCGCAGTCTCAAGCGCAACAATCGCCGGGAGTGGTTTCAGCCGCGCAAGCACCTGTTCGAACAGCACGTGAAGACGCCCATGCTGGAGCTGGTCGCCGCGATCAACGCGGAGCTGGCCAAGTTCGCGCCCGACTATGTCACGGAACCGAAGAGCGCCGTCTTTCGCATCTACCGCGACACGCGTTTCAGCGCCGACAAAACGCCGTACAAGACGCATATCGCGGCGTCTTTCGCCCGCCGGGGCGGGGAACGGCTGGGCGCCGGCGGCTTCTACTTCAGCGTTTCTCATGACGTGATCGAAGTCGCGGCCGGCATCTGGCATCCGGATCGCGAAGTGATGCTATTGGTGCGCAATCATATCGCGGAGACACATGCCGAGCTCAACCGGATTCTGGCCGACAAGAAGGCGCGCAAACTGACAGGCAGCTTGCGGGGAGACGCTTTGACCCGATCTCCAAAAGGTTTCGATCCGGAACATCCCGCGGCCGGCTTCATCAAAATGAAAGACTGGATATTGGACGTGACGCTTGATCCCGGTCTAGCCACAACGCCCAAGCTCCAAGCCGAGATCGTGACGCGATTCCGCGCCATGGCGCCCCTGATTCAATACCTGAACCGGCCGTTGATCGCCCGGAAGCCCGCCAGGAACTTACTCGAAGATCGCTGGTGACCGCGAGCAAGGTCGCCCCACTGTCGCCCCATTACTAACAGACCGTACCAGAACTTTAGTTCTATCACTCCTTGGATAATGGTTTTGATAGTGTTGATCCGAATTCGTCTGAATTCACGGACCGCACGCCTTATTGCGGGGCTGCGGGACCACTAATTACAAGGAGAAACAAAATGAACAAGCTGACTTTATCTCTCTGGCTCGCACTCGCCGCCGCCGGAATTATCGCCCTGCAGGCCATGCCGCCTTCGCACACTAACGCCGTTCCTTTTCCTACTTGCCCGCCGGAGTGTCCACCCCCCACCAACTAAGTTGCGAGTCTTGCGGCGGGGCGCTAGCCACCCTGCCGCAAGATTGTTCACTAACTCGCCAGGGGCCGTGGCTTGAATACGCTAAACCACGCCACAAAGCAGAGCGTGATTGCCGAGACAAAGTAGCCGTTTACAAGAGTGGTTCTGACCCAGCGCATGTCGATCAGGAAGGCCGCGATGGCATAGATGGCGAAGTAGGCCGCCATCAATCCTTCGTGCTGGAACACGCTACTCGTTCGGACGTTGTCCACGACGACAAAGAAGAGAACGGCGGAAAGAAGCAGGAAAATGGCAAGGACGCTGGATATGTAGCGGGTTGCCTGAATTCCAAAGTGCATCACCAGGATTAACCGCGAAGACCCTGCGTGGATGGCCTCGGATCTCACTGGAATTCCAGCAGCAACCAGGGCTGTCGCGAGTGCGAATAGCAGAAGCGGCCGCGTCTGCCGGAGGACGGATGTGTGCTCCTTCCATATCCTCGTATGCACCTCTAGAGCAACCGCAATCTGAAGCAGCAACCAGAACGGCTCGGACCAAAGCCAGAAATAGGTATAAGAGAGGGGCAGCCGTGCACCGACGGCGCCTCTCATGAAATAGATCGCAGCGAGACACCGGAGCACATCACAACCCAGACACGCAGTAAACGTGGGGTAGGTTTTCGCCAATCGCGTCCAAACCAAATACAAACAGAACAAGAACTCAACACTTATCTCGCTGTACCACAGGACATTGGTCGTATCCATCATGTATGCTGTCACCTGACGAGGGCAGCTTTCGTCCGCTGGCGCAAACGCCCAGGGGTACGCTCGTCGAATTGTGATTCTAAGTTATTTGTTCTTGGCAGGTCCTTTCTTGTAGTCGGCGCTGATGGTCGCGCCGATCGCTTGCAGCAGGCTCTTGGAGGCATCGGCGAACTGTCCCATGGGCTCGAGCTGAAGATATTTCTCCAAGGCTTCCTTCATTCCATCGGGCGCAATCACTTTGCCGGCCTTATCGGTGGTCAAGCGGGCCGACAGAGCCGTCGCGTATTGGAATTGTGCGTCGGCATAGTCGGGTTGAACGTCGACCGCCTTTTTGAACGCGGCCTCGGCCGGGCCGGACTGCCCGGCGTTGATGTACACGGCGCCGAGATTGTAGTAATAGTGGCCGGCGCTCTGAGGATCAAGCGAGGCAGCTTTGGTCAACTCCGCCTGCGCTTCGTCGTACTTCTTGGAACGAGCTAACGTGAGTGCGTAGTTGTTGTGATACCCCGCGTTGTCGGGCTTGAGCGCGATAGCCTTGCCATAAGCCTCGGCGGCCTTGTCGAGCGCCGCTTGCTGGTCGGCGCCGGTCTTGGTGCCAGCCTGTCCCACGTAAGCATCCGCAAGGTTGGCCCAAATCACGTTCTGGTTGGGATCCATCTCGGTGCCCTTCTGAAGGGAGTCAATGGCGGCGTCATAATTCTTCGCTGCCAGCGCATCCTTGCCGGTATTGAAGGTGTCGTTCAGAGCTTTGTTCTTGGCCATGATTGCAGCGTTGTCTTTGGCCTGCTTTTCGAGCGCCTCCTTTTGCTCCTTGCTCATGCCCCGCTCTTGTTCCGGCGTGGCGGTGCCGCTGGCAACGGCGGCTTGCGTCGAGTGCTGCTGCGCGGCGCTCTGCTTCAGATCGAACGATATGTTGATCGGATCGCCCAACTGGGTCTTCACGCCTTTGGTCTCGTCCTTTTTCTGATCGTCCACCCAGACGCTGACGTTGTAGGTGCCCGGAAAGGGCAGCCCGTTGTAGATGTAATGGCCCTTTTTGTCGGTCTTGGCGCCTTTGTAGGTGCCTTTCATGTCCTGGCGCTCGATGAGGATCACGGCCCCTTTGAGCAATTGGCCGTCCGGACCCTTGACGTCGCCCTCGATCGCCGAAATCTGCGCCCACGATGCGCCGGCGAAGAGCAAGAAACAAAAGCCAGTGAAAATGTACCCGCGGAACCGAGCGAGCATAACGTTGTCCTCCCCAGGAGTTAAACTTTCATTCTCAGCATACTACGATGGATCTCCACATTGCGAGGCAAGTTTGGGGCGCTAGGTTATCATGGAAATTGAACCGGGGCCTCATGAGCGCGAGGGAGCTGATCGAAGCCGTGCAGTTCTTCAGGGAAGCGTCCGGGGCCTGATGTATTTCGGCGAATCGCTGCGGTTCAGCCTGCAAGCCCTGCGCGCCAATAAATTCCGGACTTTCCTCACCGGGCTCGGCTTGGTGATCGGCAATGCGTCGGTCATTCTGGTGGTGACCATCTCGATTACCAGCCGCGATTACATCCTCGATCAAATTCGCGGCGTCGGCTCCAATCTGATCTACGCGCAATACACAGCGGGCACGAATACCGCGACGAGCGTAGACGCCGACTTCATCAAGCGGGCCGATGTGGACGCGGTTCGCCGGCAGTTCGGCGGGCGTATCGCCGCGGCCACCGGGGTGATGAACAATGGCGGCCGTCTGTTGATCAATGGAAAAGAGCAAGATGTGTCCGTGGTCGGCGCTGATGAGTACTATCCAACGGTTCGAAACATGGTGCTCCTCTCGGGGCATTTCATCGACGAAAGCGATGTGAAATCCCGCCAGCACGTAGTGATGCTCACCGAGAAGCTGGCGGTGCGGCTCTACGGCGACGTGCAAAGCGCCGTGGGCCGGGTGATCAAGCTGTACGGGTTGCAGTTCACGGTGGTGGGAACTTTCAAAGAGCGGACCAGCACGTTCGGGATCTCGGAAATCACCAACGAGACGGTCCTGATGCCGATCACCGTCATCAAGTATGTGATGCCGGTGGAGCGCATCGATTCGATGTATGTCCAAGCCCGGGAAGCGTCCGATGTGCAGCCGCTGACCGCCGCGATCAAGGAAGTGCTCGAGCGCCGGCATCGCTCCGGAGTGCGCTACGACGTCGAAAATCTGACTGCAATTCTCGAGGCAGCGCAGCGGATCGCGCTGGTCATGACCATTGTGCTGATCCTGGTGTCGGCCATCGCGCTGATCATCTCCGGGATCGGCATCATGAACATCATGCTGGTGACGGTGACTGAGCGCACGCGCGAAATCGGCCTGCGCATGGCGGTGGGCGCGTCGCGGCACGCCGTGCTGGAACAATTCCTCACGGAATCTGTCACTCTCAGCATGGCCGGCGGCGTCATCGGGATTTTGGTTGGCATCTCAATCCCATTGAGCGTGAGGTTCTTCACCGATGCCATCCGCGTGCCCATCTCGGTGACGTCGGTCTTTGTGGCCTTCGGGGTCTCGCTGGCGGTGGGGGTGATCTTCGGAATGCTGCCGGCTAACCGCGCTTCGCAGCTCAATCCCACCGAAGCCTTGAGATATGAGTGACGCCTTACGATACGAGTGACGCGCTCCATCGCCAGTAAAGGCCCTGATATGAGTAAGGTTTGGCAGACCGAAAGAATGCTGTACTCGCGCCGAGGTGCCGGTCCGTATTAGGATGAGTAGGGTTGAATCGAACCCCGATCAAACATCCACCGGGAGGATCGTCTGAAGACGCTTGCATTTCTAAGTTTGTGCCTCGTTCTATGTTTGGGTTGCGCCGAGGGCCAGCAAGCTCAACCAGCGCAGCCGGCCCAACCACCAGCTCCGCAGGAAAACCCTCCGCAGCCTCCGGCTACGGTTCCGAGCACTGGGACGTCTTCCTCATCACAAGCGCTGGATATCAACGACACTGGCCGCCGCATTACCGGCGGCGTTACTTTGACGGTGCTCGGCTTTAGTCTCATCCCTGGAAGGACCAGCACGGTGGATAACTCCTCAACCGTCGGCACACAGAACCAAACCCAGGCTGCGTCCGAGCGAATCGGATACGGCCTCACGGGACAGGTGCGTATCACCAACCATTTTTCCGTAGATATCAGTGCGCTGATGCGCAAGGCCGGATATCAGTTCACCAGCACGGTCACGACCACGACCACCACCATCTTGAACGGTGTAACCTCCTCGACCACCAGCGGTACGATTACTCACGAGGACACCCGCGCGCGTTTCTTCGAGTTCCCGTTAACTGTGCGATATTACAGCGGCGCCAAGCGCGCGAATGGCCCACGTTGGTTCGCCGAGGGCGGCGGAGCATGGCGGTGGTCGAACGGTATTCGCACCTCGACCGATACCACGGACGATGTCGGCGTGAACACCTGCTGTACGTTAACACCGGTGGTACCCGCGCATCGCTCGGGGATCGGGATGGTAGCGGGCATTGGACTTCAGTTCATCGACGCGTTCGGCATCCACGTGGTGCCGGAAGTCCGCTACACGCGGTGGATCGATCAGGTATTTGACAATCTGACGACGCACACTTTTCAGAACCAGTTGGACGCTTCTATTTCGCTGACGTTTTAGTGACCGGCTCCCTTGCGGCAAGCCGAACTACGGCCGCGGCTCGGCAACCGGAGGCGTGCCGTAGGTGTGGAACGATTCAATGGTCTTCAATCCCCAGGCTTGGCCTTTCTTGCGCTCCGCTTCGGTCCAGCGGATCGGCTTCCAGTCGGGCGCGAGAATCAGGCGCGCTCCGGCATTGGCAACCTCCACCCGATTCCCGCCGGGCTCATACACGTAAAGAAAAAACGTCTGCTGGATAGCGTGCTTGTGCGGCCCGGTTTCGATATACACGCCATTTTCCAGGAAGATGTCGGCGGCGCGCAGCACGTCCTCGCGCGAGTCCACTGCGTAGGTCACGTGATGAAAGCGTCCCTTGGTGCCGGTGTGATCGCGCGTGTAGGCAAAGTCGTAGCTCTTGTTCGTGCAGCTCATCCACATGGCGGCTTCCGAGCCGTCGTCCAGCACGATCTGCTCGGTAAGCCGGAAGCCGAGATAGTTTTCGAAGAACGTGCGGTTGGCCTCGATGTCCACGGCCAGTCCGTTGAAATGGTCCAACCGGCGCACGTTGGCGCCGCGGGCGGGGAAGCGTTGCGCCTGATTCTTGAGCGCGGGCTTTAGCTCGGGCGGCGCTTGATACCATTGCGTTTCGTAGTACAGCTCGATCTTGTGCCCATCGGGATCCTGACAGACGAACGCCGGGCCGTGCGCCAGATCACCATCGGTCCATCCGACGTCGAAGCCCGAGCCCTTCAGCGCGGCGACTCGACGTTCCAGCGCCTGCGGACTCCGTGCGCGAAAAGCCACGTGGCCCATGCCCGGTAGCTTGGACGCTGTCAGCTTCAACGTATGGCGCTCGTAATCGTCCCAACCGCGCAGATAAACCGAATCGCCTTCGCGGCCACTCTCGGTCATGCCGAGCACGTCGATAAAAAACCGCAGGCTCTCCTCCGGCTTGGGTGTCAACATCTCCAGATGGCCCAGATGGGCCAAGTCCATGATTGGTTCTGGCATGGTTGGTTCAGTGAGGCTGTACTATTGGCCGGCGTCTTTTTTGCCTGGGCCGCCGTCCTCAGCCGAGCCGCTGAACACCTTGCGGCCGTCGGAAAGGGTCACTTGGCGCGCATTGGCGGTGTTCTCGGCGTTCTTGGCGCGGAAACCTTCTATCGTGATCTTGTCGCCCACATTGAGCGAATGCCGGGTCCAGCCCATGCGGGCCAGGGCATTGGGCGCACCGTTCTCGCATTGCCAATGCTCCACAGCGCCGCTCTCGTTCGCCACATCCATATAAATCCAGACGTGTGGATTGGTCCATTCCACTTTGGTCACGGTTCCCTTCAACGTGATGGGCTGCTTGACGTCAAACTCCGCCGCGAACGAATGATGCGCGAACACGGGCAAGCTGCTCAGGAGGAAAGCAGCGCTCGCCGCGAAAACAAATGTGGCTTTCATTTTAGTTATCCCTTTACTTCACGAGGTGCTCGGTGATTTCCTTGTTGTTCTCCTCGCACGAATATTCCATCAGCTCCCACTTCGGCTTTAGCGTGAAGGCGCGCTTGTTGGTAAACGGTTTGGTGTAGGCTTTCGGGTCGTCGACAGTTACTTCGTATGCCAGGTGCGTGGCATCGGCCCGGCTGAATCGCTCGATCACGTGCAATTGGTCGCTGTGCGGATGGCCCAAAGTGTCCAGACGCGTTTTGTCATTGAACCCGATGCTATCCACCACCAGCGTGTCGCCATCCCAAGCCCCAACGGAATTACCCATCCAGGTGGGATCCGGATCCTTCGGATGATCGCGGCCGTCGGTGGGAATCACAATGAAAGTGCTCCAGGCCTCGAACAGAATTGCAACGCGCTTGGGACTTTGGAAAATCTCGAGCGGCATGGGCGTGTTCATCTGCCGCGTCAGCCCAGCCGGCAAGCAGTGCGCGGTGTAATCGAACTTCGCGGGATCGTAAGATTTGAAGTTCTCTTCGCCCCACGCCGTGTAGGGCAGGGGGCCGATGCCCCTCGACATATCGGGAACGTAGGGAATGTCCCAGACACCGGTAAGATCGGGCTTGCCGTCGGCCGTGCGCGGGATGGGTGCGGAAGAGGCGGTGGTGTTTGGTTGATCACGCGAGACTACCGGCGGGGCTACCGAATCGGACTGCGCGGAGGCCGCCGCGGCAAAGACCAATAAGGCCGCCAGCGCGGCCGCCGAAATCAAACAAGTTCGGAAATGGGTTTTCACGTGGAAGGCTCCCAGAACATCCTGGATCACTTCGTGTTTTACTATAACACTGTGAGATCCGCATCCTTATTGCTGTTGGTTCCCTGCGCGGCTGGCCTTCTGTTGGGGCAGTCCAGCGATGCGCCGCTCTTCGCGCTCCCGTATAGCCCGAGCCTGGACATTTCTTCGATGGACCGCTCGGTGGATCCTTGCACCGACTTCTATCATTACACCTGCGGCGGTTGGATCAAGAAGAACCCAATCCCTCCCGATCAGGCGCGCTGGGATGTCTATTCAAAGCTCAGCGAGGACAACGAGCGTTTCCTGTGGGGCCTGCTGGTGGACGCATCCAAGCCGAGCGCAGGCCGGAGCTCGGTGGAAACCGAGATCGGCGACTACTTCGCCGCTTGCATGGACCAGCCTGCGGTGGAGAAGGCAGGAATAGCTCCGCTCAAACCCGAGCTCGACGCCATCCGAGCGCTGCGCAAGATGGGCGATCTAGCCGCATACCTGGGGCGCCAGCATCTTGCCATGGGTGGCGGCGGCATGCTGTTCGGCTTCGGATCGAATCAGGATTTTGAGGATTCTACCCGCGTCATTGCGTTCCTCGACGCCGGCGGCCTGGGGCTTCCGGATCGCGACTACTACACCAAAACCGATCCGAAATCCCAAGAGATTCGCCAAAAGTACCTGGAGCACGTCCAGAAGATGTTCGAGTTGCTCGGTGAAAAGCCGCAGTCGGCAAAGAAGCACGCGCAGACCGTGATGGGGATTGAGACGGAGCTGGCGAAGGCCTCGCTCACACGGGTTGAGAAGCGCGATCCCTACAAGTTGTTCCACAAGCTGACTCCCGCCGAGTTACAGGATCTGACGCCCGCGTTCCGTTGGGAGGCTTATTTCAAAACATCCGAAGCGCCGGACACTTCGGTGCTCAACGTCACGGAACCCGCTTATTTCAAAGAAGTCCAGACATTGCTCAAGGCCCACAAGCTGGACGATTGGAAGACGTATCTTCGCTGGCATCTGGTACACGCCAAAGCGGCGCTGCTCCCCGCATCCTTCGACAACGCCAATTTCGATTTCTACAGCAAGTACCTGCGCGGCCTGGAACAGATGCCGCCGCGTTGGAAGCGCTGCGTGCGGCGCGTGGATGGCGACCTGGGTGAGGCCCTGGGTCAAGTGTTCGTGGCCAAGACGTTCGCGCCTTCCACCAAGCAGAGCGCCCTCACGATGACCAAAGGGATTGAAGCGTCCATGGAAAGCGAGATCAACCAACTGCCCTGGATGGGCGAGGAAACCAAGAAGCGGGCGCTCGAGAAGCTGCACGGGATCGTCAATAAGATCGGATATCCCGACAAGTGGCGGGACTATAGCTCCATCAAGATCGCTCGCGATGACTATTTCGGCAACGTGGAGCACGCCACCCTGTTCGAGACCCGGCGCGACCTCGCCAAAATCGGAAAGCCGGTGGACCGCACCGAGTGGGGCATGACGCCGCCCACGGTTAATGCCTACTATAATCCACAGATGAACGACATCAACTTCCCGGCCGGCGTGCTGCAACCTCCGCTATTCGATCCGAAGATGGACGACGCGCCGAACTACGGCAACACCGGTGCGACCATCGGTCACGAGCTGACGCACGGGTTCGATGACGAAGGCCGCCAGTTCGACGCCAAAGGCGATCTGAAGGACTGGTGGACCAAGAGCGACGCCGAGGAGTTCCAGAAACGGGCCGATTGCGTTTCCAATCAATATTCGCAGTACACCGTGATCGACGACATCAAGATCAACGGCAAGCTCACGCTGGGCGAGGATCTCGCCGATTTGGGCGGCACGTGGCTGGCCTACCTGGCGTGGAAGAGCGCCACGAAGGATCAAGACCTGCAGCCTATTGATGCATTCACGCCGGACCAGCGCTTCTTTATCGGTGTGGCGCAGTGGGCCTGCGGCGACGAGCGCGCGGAGAGCAAGCGGATGAATGCCATCACGAATGAGCACTCACCCGATGAGTACCGGATCAATGGCGTCGTGTCCAACCTGCCGGAGTTCGGGAAAGCATTTGCGTGCCGTGTGGGACAGCCCATGATGCACTCGCAGCCGTGCCGGGTTTGGTAACGGCCCAGGGCGGTAGAATGCTAGTGGCATGATTTTGCTTTTTGGTCTATTGCAGGGCGGCGCGTCGCAAACCGAGCCGCTCACCCGGCTGCTGCACCAGCAAGCGCTGACACCGTGGATGATCGCGATGGCCATCGGCATTGCGTTTGCTTTAGGCGCGGCGCACGCACTCACTCCCGGGCACGGTAAGACCATAGTCGCAGCATACCTGGTGGGCTCGCGCGGGACGTTGAAGCACGCGGCCTTTCTGGGTGGGATGGTGACTCTGACGCATACCATCACCGTGTTCCTGCTGGGGCTCGCCACGCTGTTTTTGTTTCAGTACGTGGTGCCGCAAAAGGTGACGCAAGTGTTAGGCGCGATTTCTGGGCTGTCCATTGTGGCCATTGGTGGATGGATGCTGTACAAGCGGGTGCGGGGAGCGGGGCACACGCATTCACACGATCATGATCGCGACCACGGGCATGATCACGACCACTCTCACGGTCATGACCACGCTCATGTCCACGATCATCCGCATGACCATACTCATTCGCACGCGCATTCGCACGGCCCGGGCGGCCACACGCATATGCCCGACGAAGTCTCCTGGTCAGGCTTGGCGGCGCTGGGCGCGAGCGGCGGATTAGTGCCCTGTGAATCCGCTCTGGTGCTGCTGCTCACTGCAATCGCTCTGCGGCGCGTTGGCCTGGGCCTGGTGCTGCTGGTCTCCTTCAGCCTGGGTTTGGCGCTGGTGTTGATGGGCATCGGCGTGTTGGTGATCTACGCCAAGAACCTCTTGCCGGGCGGAGGGAACACGAGTGGAAATCCGTTCTTTCGTTGGATGCCGGTGGCTTCAGCAGCCGTGGTGATGGTGCTGGGCATGCTAATGACCAGCGTTTCCCTCGGTTGGATCCAGCCGCACTGGATCGCGGGGTAGGGCGCTCAATCCGGCTGGCGGTACCTCTGCGCCAAGTCAAAGCGACTCGACGTGGAGGGGTGGGAATACAGCCAGAAGACGATGAACGGATTCGGATTTGGCTCATCGAGCCCGATCTCGCCCATCACCTGGAACGAATGCGCGGCGGCTGCGGTAGGTACGGTGCCATGCGTTATTTCGAGAGCGTAGAGATCGGCTTGGTGCTCTTGCCAGCGACTGTAGCTGTTCACAACCGGCTCGGCGATCGCGCTCGCGATCGCCACGATCAACAGCAACACCGGAAGCGACGTCCAATCGCTGACGTCGGGAACCAATCGACGCACGATGTGCGATCCGGCCCAAAAGAGCGCCAGCAACGCCAGAGCCAGCAATAGCAGCGAATTCCGGATGTGGTTCAGGACGTAATGCCCCATCTCGTGGCCGAATACGAATAGTGTTTCGGGTGTGGTCAGTTTGTCGAGAGTCGTGTCCCACACCACGACACGTCTGGAGCCGCCGAATCCACTGACGTAGGCGTTCAACGAATTCACTTTTTCGCTGGCCTTCATTTCGAACATGCGATCGCGCGGGATGCTCAGGCCGGCTCGCCCCACCAATGCTTCGAGTTGATCCACCAACACGGGATGTTGCTCCGCGAGCGGCTGGAAGCGGTAGAACATTGGCTCGATGATCATCGGCTCCAGGTACATCACAGCGGCGATCACCGGCAGGGTCGCCAGCCAGAAGTGCAGCCACCAGCGGCGCGGGCTGCGGCGAATCACGGCGTACAGAAGGAACGCGAGTGGAATCGCGCATACGAGAGCGATCAGCTCGGTTTTGGTCCAGTCCCAAAGCCAGGAGGGCCAGGTTTGGATGGATTGGTCGAACTTCAATTCCAGATGTTGTCCGTAAATATTTGCCGGAAGATAGAGAAGGTCGTTGAATATGAGGAGCAGGGGGATGAAAATCATCGCCTGGATGAAACGGCGTTTAGATGCGGCTTCGGCCCAGTCGCGAAACTTGGCCCCCAGCCCTGTGACGATGATCGCCGCCAGAATCGCGATGCTAAGAAGTTCGCTTCCAAAGTGCAGCGCATAGCCGGCATGCGCGTAGTCAACGGCACGTTGCAGCTTGTCCGGGGGAAGGGAGTACTGCATCGTCCCCGTTACTCGACGTCCGACACTTTGCCGTTGTTAAAGGTAACCTTGAGGTCCTTGTAGAAATAAATCTGCTTCGTGCCGACCTTCGCGATTTTTTGCGGCTGGCCGAGAGCGGCCACCACTTGGTCGACGGTCTGGCCGATCTCGATGGTTTGGGTGGGCTGGTCGGCTGGAGGTGGCGGAGGAGGTATGGGCGCAGGCGAAGACGTCTGGGTTGCAGGTGGAGGGCTGGGCGGTTGCGCGCCTTGTGGTTGCTTCGCATCGCCGGCGTCAATAGTCAGGACTTGGTTGATAGTATCCTGCACCTGCGCGGCTGAGGCGGTTTCTAAGTAACCCTTCGCAAATTGAAACTGAACTTCGGACTTAAAGAACGTTGGGGGATCGGTCCCATTGCAGGAGTCACAGGCGACAATACGGAATGTGATCTGCTCTTTCTTAACATTCGCGTCGATTTTCAAAGGATAGACTTTCTCGCCGCTTTGAAAATAACGGGAGAACTGCTTGACCATCCCCGCGCAGAATCCGCCGGGAGCGTGCAACTCACCGTCCTGATACTTTGCCGGACACATAACAAGTTTGAGCGGCGGGACGCCCAATATTCCGGCCTTCTGGATGACCAGAACGGCTCCAGGTTGGACGACACTTATCCCGTTGGCATCCTCGGAGAGTTTCACGAGTTTGTACTGTGGCCTCAGCTGCTCCAACGCCGGAGGCAAGGAGTCTTGCGCCGCCAGGACGGAGACCGAGATGAGCCCGGAGACTATGATGATGTACGACAACTCGCCTCTAATATAGCGCGTCAGTTAATATAGTGCCTCAGTAAGCAAAACGCCCGGAACAGCAAGCCGTTGAATGAGCTCACTGCCCGGGCGCGATAATCATGGCATATAGCCGATGGGCGGTTTTACTTGGCAACGGGTTTTGCGCTGTTGCTGTTTGCCGCGGTCGCTTTCTTGCTGTGATGCTTCTTGCTGGTCTTGGCCTTGGAGGCGGTGGTCTTGCTGGGGGACGCCGGGGCTTGCGCGGCCGGTGTCTGGGCGGCCAGGATGGCTCCCACGCTCAGAAGAGAGGCGAAAATAAGTTTGTTCATTTGGTTCTCCTTTTGCGAGCGGTTCATTTCCGCCTCGCATAACCATCTTGCGGCCGGAGGCCCAAATCAACGATAGCCTGCGTACCGGAGTTCCGGGCGCCAAAATGCGGGGGGAGAGCAGTGCGGATCTTAATGAATGAAACTTTATGGACCTGCTATCGTGGAAGGTGAACAGTTCAACTGTATAACTCCTATGGCGCTTGTCTCCGTCAAAAACAAATATCAGGTCGTCATTCCGCGAGACGTCCGGGAGGCGGTTGGCGTCGAAGTAGGCGACTTGCTGGAGGCCAAGGCCGAAGCGGGGAAGATCACCTTTACGCCGAAGTCGGTGGTGGACCGCGGCATCGCCGAGAGCCTGGCGGATTTTGCGGCCGGTCGCTCCCATGGTCCGTTTAAGACGCACAAGGAACTCATCGACTCGCTTCACCGGGAAAGTGCGAAAACTCGGCCGCGAGCACTGTCAAAACGCAAACCGCGGAAATGACGGTAAGCTACTCAAAACGGTTCCTTAAGCAGTATGCGGCAGCACCAGCGGAGGTCCGCAAGGCATTCGATAAACAATCCAGTCTTCTGCTTGAGAACCTCAATCACCCTTCGCTCCACGCCAAGAAGTACGACGAGAGCCTCGATCTCTGGCAAGCGCGCGTAAACCGCGATTGGCGCTTCTACTTTACGATCGACGGGGAAGTCTACGACCTCCACGAGATCGTCAAGCACCCGAAATAGAAGCGCCCTTCGAAGAGACGTTTACCCATATTCGGCCCTCGCAATAGCCTGGGCGGGCGATTCTCAAAGTGCGCCGTCTGAGCGATGCTAGAGATGGCGTGTATTCCGATCCAGTTACGTACCGCAAGATCCTGCGCGTTCTGGTTGTCGGCTTCTCGGCGGTGCTGGCACTGCTGATAGCCGCGGGCGTCATTGGACTCAAGAGCGCGCAACTGATCCAGGAAAACTCGGCCGAGATCGTTCACGACGGCCTAGTGACCACGCGCTTGATCGACGAGTTGCAACGCGAGCAGGATACCCTAAATGCCGCGTTCTATAAGCTCTCGCGCGGGCCCGAGCTTTCCGAGCGTGAGCGTTTGCTCGCACAGTTGGACGATGCCGACCAGGCCGTGGAGCGGATCGTCGCGGAAGCCAGCGGGACTCCGCAAGCCGAACTATGGCACCAGCTCAGCACAGCCGTGCAAGGCTTTTCGAGCGAAGCCAGGCGTCTGCTGGTGCGGAAGAATGTACCGACTTACACCTCGCGGGATCTGCTGCGCCGCCACGAGGAAGTGACGACGATTGTCGCGAAAATGATCGCGAACAACTACACTCGGACGGTAGCGGCGCAATCGCGCATGGATCAACGATCGGCGCGACTGCTCACCGAATCGCTTGGGCTGCTGGGCGGGTGCCTGCTGCTGGCGCTGGTGTGCGCGATCTTCACCGTGCGGATCACAACGCAGCTATTTCGAAGGATGGAGCAGCAAGCGTCCGACTTGGCGCGGGTCACCTGGCACATGCTCGAAAGCCAGGAAACTGCCGCTCGCCGATTTTCGCATGAGCTGCATGATGAGCTGGGCCAGTCACTCACCGCGATCAAGGCCAACGTGACGGCGCTGGATTCAGCTACGCCTCCCGATCCGGCGCGCCTGGAAGATTGCCGGGGGCTGATTGATGAGGCGATACAAAATGTGCGCGAACTTTCGCATTTGCTGCGGCCAACCATACTCGATGATTTCGGTTTGGACGCGGGCATCCGCTGGCTTTCCGAGCGTTTTGGACAACGCACCGGAATCGAGGTCGATTACCGATCCAGCTTTCACGAGCGTCTGGCCGACCAAACCGAGACGCATCTGTTTCGCATTGTCCAGGAGGCACTGACGAACGTAGCGAGGCATTCCGGGGCCACGCGCGTCGCGATCGAGCTCGAGCGCAACGGGAGCCGGGTGCATCTCACGGTGAAGGACAACGGCCACGGGTTCAGTGGAAATCGATCGGCCGGCCTCGGTCTGGTCGGCATGCGTGCGCGAGCACAAAGCGTTGGTGGCGAGCTTCAAATCAATTCCAGTGACGGCGTGGCGGTCGACCTGTGGGCGCCGCTGGAGGGTGCTACAAACTAAACATGCTGCGGATCCTGCTGGCCGATGATCACGCGATGGTGCGGAAAGGTTTCCGTCTGATTCTCGAAGCCCAGCCCGACATGCAGATTGTGGGGGAGGCGGGCAACGGCCGTGAAGCAGTGGAGCTGGCCGAACAGCTCCATCCCGATGTTGTGGTGATGGACGTAGCGATGCCGGAGCTGAACGGCATCGAGGCCACGCGGCGTCTGGTGGCTTCGGCTCCTAGAACGCGCGTTCTCGCGTTGAGCATGCACAAGGATTCCGTTTACGTGCGCGAGATTCTGCGCGCCGGGGCACGCGGCTACTTGCTGAAAGACTCCATCGACAGCGATCTGGTGAGCGCGGTGCGCGCCGTGGCCAAAGGCGAAGGCTACTTGAGCCCGGGCGTTTCTGACGCCGTGTTGAGCGACTACCGAAAGCACGTAACCGATCCGCTGGACCTGCTGACCAGTCGCGAACGCGAGGTATTACAGATGATCGCCGAGGGCAAGACCAACAAGGAAATCGCGGGAACCTTGAACTTGAGCGTTTATACCGTGGATGCGCATCGCGGGAAAATCATGGAGAAGTTGAATCTCCATTCCATCGGAGAGATGGTGCGATTCGCGGTCCGAAACGGGCTGATCGATTAGCGTGAAGCGGGCACGTTTGAGGGATTGATCCGATACACCCATTTCGCGTCGCTGGTTGTGGCTGCAACATCCGCGATCACTGCGTCGATCAAACCGCGCTTGGGAGATAGAGAGCAGACTGGATCGGTGGCATCAGGGTCGCCCGTGTACATCATCGCCTGGCAGCGGCAACCGCCAAAATCGCGGGTCTTGCGCTCGCAGGAGCGGCACGGTTCCTGCATCCACTCGTCGCCACGAAAGCGCTGAAACGAAGATGACTCCTCCCAGATCCAGCGCAGCGTCTTCGATCGCACATCATCAAAACTCAAACCGGGGATGATGCGCGCGGCATGGCAGGGCAGTACCACGCCGGCGGGGTCGATGAGCATCAGCCCTTGCCCCCAGCCGCCCATACACGGTTTGGGAAAGCGCGCGTAATAATCGGGCAGCACGCAATCGATGCGCATGCGGCCTTTCAGCCGCTCGCGAGCCGCGTCCACGATGGCGATGGTCTCCTGCACTTGCTCACGCGTGGGCAGAAGCCGGCCGCGATTCTCGAAAGCCCAGCCGTAGTATTGAACGTTGGCGATCTCGAGCTTGTCGACTTGCAACTCTTCGGCAAGCGCGATCATCTGAGGCAAGCGCCCGAGATTCTGGCGATGGACCACGAGGTTCATGGTGAAAGCGATGCGATGTTTCCGGATGCGCTGGGCGAGCTCCAGCTTGGCGGCATGCGCGCGTGTGCCGGCGATCTCGTCCGCTTGCGCTTGCTCGGCATCCTGGAAGCTGAGCTGGACGTGATCCAGACCCGCCGTCACCAGCGCTTCCAAGCGGGCCTCAGCGAGTCCAATTCCGGAAGTGATCAGGTTGACGTACAAGCCCGCCGCTCGGCCAGCCTTGACTAGCTGTTCCGTATCCGGGCGCGCCAATGGCTCGCCGCCCGTCAAATGCAACTGGAGCACGCCCAATGCCGCCGCTTCGCCGAACACGCGTTGCCATTCCGTGGTGCTCAGCTCGCCGGAGCGCGAGCGCATCTCCAGCGGATTGGAGCAATACACGCAGCGCAATGGGCAGCGATGGGTTACTTCGGCGATCAGAGCACGCGGCACAAAGGTCATACAATGTCACTCATACGAAGTCGAGGGCGCGACGTTCATTCAAGGATGCGAGAAATGCCAGCACTTCCCGCTGGACCATGGCGGGGTCGGCATCGCTGAACTCGGACTGTAGCGACGTGATCACATCCCCGAGCGTGTGGGATCCATCGCAAAGTTCGACGATACGCGGGCCGGGTCCGGTCAGGCGCAGCATGCTCTCAGGCAACAACAGCACGGGACCTAGATCGGTCGACTGCGTCATCCGGCAGCCAGCTGCAAGGCGCGGAATACGTGTTGGCGCCGGGTCCGTCATTTCATCCTTCAATCGACCTCGGGAGGAAAGCACCCGGCGGAGGCCAACCCGGCTCAACGTAGGCGAAATAGAGCGCATCCAACTGCGCCCACAGAATATCGCACTTGGCGCGTAGCGCGCTGATGGCCGCGTCTTGTTCAGCGCGGGTCTTCGCATTTTGCTTCACCCAATTCAAGGCGAAGTTCGCATCCTCGGGCGCCTGGGACAGCCGCGACTCGAAGTATCCGAGGCTCGACGAGAGATACGGATAGTGCGTCACCATCCGGTCCATGCGGAGGCTGATCAGGCTTTTGGAAAACATTTCGGTCAGCGACGACGCTACCGCTTCGACAAAGCTATGCTTGGTGACCAGCGTCAAGTACGCATCCACCGCGTAGCGGACTGCCGGAAGCACGCCGCGTTCGGAAATGACCAGATCGCGCGGGACGCCGGTGGCTTCAGCGAGCCTGATCCATTTTTCGATACCACCAGGCGTGCCCGGCTCACCATCATGATCGACGATGCGCTTGCGCCAAGCGCGCCGGAACTCGGGCGATTCGCTGCGAGCGAGGATCAGAGCGTCCTTGATCGGGATGGTCTTCTGATAGTAGTAGCGGTTGAAGGCCCAGGCCTGGAGCTGGCCGCGCGTCAGTTTTCCTTCGTGCATCAGGCGATGAAACGGATGCTGGTGGTGATAGCGCTCTTCGCCGACAGCGCGCAGCTGTTCCTCTAGCGCCTGGGCGCTCAGTAGAGTAGCTGGACTGCCTGTTGCAGTCATATTCGGATCTCCATTCCGTCGCGAGCCACTTCCCATCCCGCTTCGCGTACCTCCGCATAGGCCGGGCTCGATTCATCCAAGATAGGGTTGGTATTGTTGATGTGGAAAAAAATCTTGCGCGCGCATTTGATGTCGCGCAGAGCCGCCAGCGAGCCGCATGGGCCAGATAACGGCAGGTGCCCCATCGCGGAAGCGGGTTTGCCGCCGCCTCGCACGCGGCATAGCTCATCCTCGGTCCAGAACGTCCCGTCAAACAGCAAGACGTCGCATTCGTCCAGCCACTCGCGCCACGACTCTTCGACTTTCGCCACGCCAGGAAGATACGCCATGCGTCCGCCGGATTTGGATTCGATCAAGAGCCCGAGCACAGCCTCGTCCGCGACCAATTCCGATTTACGGCTTGCTCCCACGAAGCCGGGGAAACCGCCGGGCAACGAAAACGGTTGGAACCGGAGTGGTCCGATGGGAAACTCAATATCAGGCCGGATCTCCCTCCACGCGGCCTGCCGCGGCACACGGTCCAGCAGCGCAAACAGGCTATTGTCTTCGCGAAGGATTCGCAATACGGAACGCGTGGCGTAGATGTCCAGCGGCTGGAATTCGCGCAGCGAGAGCAGACCCGCCACCGTGTCCGCCTCAGCGGCCGTGATCACAACAGACTGAATGGGCGAGTGTAGTGAACTGCCGACGGGCCACAATTGCGGGGTTGCTTCGATTTGGGTTCGCAGATCGGGGGATGCGTTCAACAGCGTCCAGGAGGCGCCGTCTTCGCTGATCGCGACTTGAGCTTGCGTGCGGGGTTGGCCTGCGAAGGTTCCCAATCGCAGCGTTTGGCACTGCTGACAGGCACAATTCCACTGAGGAAATGCGCCGCCAGCGGCCGCGCCGAGAACCCTCACCAGCATTAACTTAAAGCTTAGAAATCGCCGTTGCTGTAGGAGTTAATCTCACAGCTGCAGGAGATCTCTTCAATTTTCGGTGTCTGCCAAGTCATGTTTTGCGCTCCTCAAGAGTAAGCTTACTGCGATGTTACCGGTCGCAATCAGCTTATCATAGGTCCCAGTGCAGCGCAACATGCCCGATCGAGCCCCCGGTTCACCGCGAGCATTCGGGACTTTCCGGGCTCTTCGCCACCCTCATTACCGGACGCTGTGGATCGGCATGCTGGCATCCGGGCTCGGCACCTGGATGCAGATTGTTGCTCAGAGTCTGCTGGCGTTGCGGCTCAGCGGAAACTCGGCTCTGGCGCTCGGGACGGTGTCGCTCGCGCAGGCGTCAGCCTTTTTCCTGTTTGCTCCCATGGGTGGCGCGTTCGCGGACCGGCACGACAAGCGGCGGCTACTGTTTCGTACACAGACGCTGCTGATGCTGTCGGCCTTCACGCTCGCGGGGCTGACCGCGACTGGTGCGGTTCGGTTGTGGATGGTGGTGGTGCTCGCTTTTACCTCGGGCGTTTTGTTGAGCTTCGATCAGCCGGCGCGCGCCTCGTTATTGCCGTTGCTCGCGCCACCGGAAGACTTGACGAACGCGATTTCTCTGCAGACGCTGGTGTTCAATGCGGCTTCCATCGCGGGTCCGCCGCTGGGAGGCGCTGTGGCCGTAGTGGCCGGTTTAGCGGGTGATTTTGCCTTGAACGGCTGCAGCTATCTTGCTGTCCTCGCCGCTCTTTTCTTGTTGCCCCCGCAGTTGGCTGCTTCGCCCACAGGATCGCTGGGCCCTTCGCGAACCTGGTCGGCGGTGCGGGAAATGCTGGCAGTGATCCAAAAACGGCCAGCGGTTTCAGCGGCCGTGCTGGTCTACGCCGTTTTGCTCTTCGTAGCGCCTTCGCAGGCGCTGCTGGTTCCGTTGTTTATCACGAACGTTTTGCATCGCGGGGCGACGGGGCTGGGCTTTCTGTTCGCTGCATCGGGCATCGGCACCGTAGTGGGATCCCTCTTCGTCGCCTCGTTCGGGGATTACCGGCGGAAAGGACCGCTCTTAGTGTCGGCCAACGCCGCGTGGGTGATCGCTCTTGCGATTTTTGCGCTCACCCGCAGCTTTGCACCGGCATTCGTGATGTTACTGCTGATGGCAGCAGCGCAGAGCGTGTTCAGCACGCTGGTGGTCACTCTGATGCAAGGGGCGGTGGAAGCCAAGATGCGCGGCCGGATCATGAGCCTGAACACACTGCTCATGATGGGCGTGCGGCCTTTGGGTGATTTTCCAGTGAGCGTCGCGACGTCGTTCTTCGGCATTGCGAATGCGGCGCTGCTCTCGGCTTCGGTGGTGGCGTTGGCGGGCGCGCTGGTGTTCAGTTTGCGGCCGGCTGTTTGGCGAAGTTAGTGATAACTTAAGTCAGGATAAGTGTAGAAGTCATGCCGCGCCAAAGAGTCATCGTTCCGTATCCTCCCGACGTAATCGCGGAAATCGACAAGATTGTCGGCCACGGGAAGCGCACTGCCTTCTTGGTCGAGTTAGCCAAGCGCGAGATCAAGCTCAATCGTCAGCGAGAAGCGCTGCGTGCCGCAGCGGGAGCTTGGAAGGCGGAAGACCATCCGGAGTTGGCCGGAGGAGCAGCGAGTTGGGTTCGCGAGATCCGCCAGGAGTCTGTCAAGCGATACGAGCAAGTCCAGCGCCGACGGGAAGCCAAATAGGCCTCGACCTGCCTGCTGTCCGATTAACGTCACGGGAAGTCTGTGTGGGAATGAGCCCCAAAGGAAGCCGACAGGACCGAGGCGTTCCTCGCCAGTCTGGACTTTTATCCCGTGACCTGGGAGGTTGCCAAATACCGGCGCGCTGTACCGGGAATGGCGACAAAAAGGCCTGACTTTAGCTCTTCCGCACTTGACGATCGCCGCCGTGGCGATTACCAACGGGCTGGACCTCGCGACTGATAACCCAAAGGATTTCACTATGCCTGACCTGCGATTTTACCTGCTCCCGTCAGCGGAGGGCCTGGGAGAGGACCATTAGCGGAGACTGGTTTAGGCAAACTGGGCGAGGCTCAGGATATTGCCGTCCGGGTCCTTGAACCAGGCGATCTTCGCGGCGCCGCCCGGCGTGGTCCAAATGCCTTTTTCGTCTTGGCCCGGAAATCCGTAGCGCTCGAACTTCACGCCGGCTTTTTCAAGCTCGTCCACCATGGCCGCGATATCTGAGACGTTCCAACCCAAGGTTGTATATTTCGCCTCGCCGACCTCTTTGACTTTCTGAACGCGCAGCATTGTTCCATTCGCATCGAAGACCAGAGCGTAGCTTTCGTCGCTGACCAACTTGAGCCCGAGCTGGTCGCGATAGAACGCCTTGGCGCGTTCGGGGTTCGCCGTCGCACTGAACGCAGCAATTTTAGAGGAACCGAGCAGTGGCATGAACATAGTTTAGCGGGGTCCGATGTTACAATACGAATTCTCTAAATGGATCAGCTCAAAACGCTCATTCGGGAAGTCCCCGATTTCCCGAAGCCCGGCATCAACTTCTACGACATCACCACGCTGCTGAAGAACCCGACGGGATTCAAGGGCGTGATCGACTCGCTGGCCCAGCACTATCGCTCCACCGCCATCGATGTGGTTCTCGGCATCGAGGCGCGCGGATTCATCATCGCCCCCGCCGTCGCTTACGCGCTCGGATACGGTTTCATTCCGGTCCGCAAGGAAGGGAAGCTGCCTGCGGAGCGCGAGCGCATCCAATATGCGCTGGAATATGGCACCGACGTGCTCGAGATTCACAAGGACGCCATTTCGCCCGGGCAAAACGTGCTCATCATCGACGACGTGCTGGCAACCGGTGGCACCGCTGCCGCGGTGGCGCGTCTGGTGGAGACGCTGCATGGCAAGGTGGCAGGCCTCGGGTTCATGCTGGAACTGGATTTCTTGCACGGACGCGAGAAGCTCAAAAGCCACGACGTCTACTCGCTGATTCACTACTAATGTCCGACCGCGTTCGGGTCCGTTCGCTAGCCAAGATCAATCTCGATTTGCGGGTTCTTCAGAAGCGCCCGGATGGCTTCCACGAGCTCCGTACGATTTTCCAGACCATCTCGCTGGCCGACACAATTGGGATCGAATACCAGCGCGGGCGGACGCGGATGGAGCTGAACTCCAACGTGAGCATTCCCGGCAATCTGATTCTTCGGGCGGCAGATAGCCTCATGAAATCCATGCGAGCGACGGGTAGCCTGCGATTCAATCTGACCAAGCGCATCCCACTCGGTGGCGGCTTGGGCGGCGGATCGAGCAACGCGGCCGCTGTGCTACTTGCATTGCCGGCGCTCCTGGGAAAATCGGTGCGGTTCGAAAGGCTCTTGGAGCTTGCCGCGGAATTGGGCAGCGACGTGCCTTTTTTCCTGCTGGGTGGCACGGCTGCCGGTCTGGGCCGCGGGACTGAGCTTTATCCCTTGCCTGATGCACTGTCGCGGCCAGGCTTGCTGATCGCGCCGGGAATTCACTCGTCTACTCCAGCCGCTTACCGAGCGTTGCATCGCAAAGTGCTCGCTGAAATTCCGCCTGATATGATCAACAAGTTCCAAGCAGTTGCCTGGAACTTGGAAGGGGCGTGGACGAACGACTTTGAAACGGTTGTGTTTCGCCAACATCCTCAACTAAAATCGATCAAAGGAAAGCTGCTAAAATTAGGTGCTTGGCGTGCGATGATGAGCGGGAGCGGATCCGCGCTTTTCGGATTGTTCCCCAGCCGCGAGTTGAGGGATCGCGCTGCCGAGTGGTTCCGGAAAGAGTTTTCTAGCTATCAAGTGCATCCCTTCGCGATGGTGACCCGCGGCCGCTACCAGGCGCTCTGGCGGCGGCAGTTGGACGTGTCGCCTGGAAATCGAACATGGCCGCCCCAAGACCGGTACGCAAGATGAGATTCGAGCAGATGAAGATCTTCACGGGCAACGCCAACCCGGCGTTGGCGGCCAAGATCTGCGCCTCGCTGGGTTGCACGCTGGGCGCGGCCGAAGTGGAGCCCTTTTCGGACGGGGAAATCCGG
>Ga0182015_10001429_pt1 | contig 31523 bp, 33 predicted proteins | sample 712P3MmetaG_FD_120478 | JGI IMG/M metagenome (GOLD analysis project Ga0182015, IMG submission 120478) | Permafrost microbial communities from Stordalen Mire, Sweden - 712P3M metaG | ecosystem: Environmental > Terrestrial > Soil > Wetlands > Permafrost | place: Sweden: Stordalen | collected... | reverse complement strand
GCCCAGGCCGGCGTGTCGCGGACCTTCCAGGCGTCGCGGCTCTTCAGTGCGCTGAGCGTCTTCGAGAACATCAAGATCGGGGCCGAGGATCATCGAGGCATCGGCCTTTTAGGTGCGCTCGTAAAGGGACCACTCACGCGCCGCGGCGAGCATCAATCCGATCAGGTCGTGATCGAGCTGCTCGAGTTCGTGGGGCTCACCAAGGAAGCAAATCTCATCGCGTCACAACTCTCCTACGGTGCCCGGCGTCGCCTCGAGATCGCCCGCGCACTCGCCACCCATCCCGAGGTGATCCTGCTCGACGAGCCGGCCGCGGGGACTAATCCCTCCGAGAAGTTGGAACTCGCGAATCTCATCCGCCGAGTGCGTGACGAACGCGGCGTGAGTGTGTTGCTGATCGAACACGACATGAAGCTGATCATGTCGCTCGCCGAACGGCTCTACGTGTTGAATTTCGGTTCGGTCATCGCCGAGGGATCGCCGGCAGAGATTCGCGCCAACCCGGTCGTCATCGACGCGTATTTGGGCAGTTCTCACGAAGAAAAAAGCGCCTAGTGCTGAAGGTCACCGACGCGGTTCTGCGCTACGGATCGATCGAGGCGCTGCACGGAATCTCCTTTGACGTTGAACAGGGAGAGATCGTCACCCTGCTCGGGGCCAACGGCGCCGGGAAATCGACGACGCTGCGCATGATCTCAGGTCTGCACGCGCCCGACAGTGGCACGATCGTCTACGAAGGTCGCGATATCTCCTCGGTCAAGGCCCACGAGTTGGTCACGTTGGGTATCAGTCACGTGCCCGAGGGGCGCCGCGTATTTCCTCGTATGACCGTGGAAGAGAATCTGGAGATGGGTGCGTTCCGACGCAGCGGACCGCTGCACGACGACATCGAGCAGATCTACTCCCAGTTTCCGATCTTGAAGGAACGTCGCAAACAGCCCGGAGCCAACCTCTCCGGGGGTGAACAGCAGATGCTCGCGATCGGACGCGCCCTGATGTCCAAGCCCCGGCTGTTGCTCTTGGACGAACCCTCGATGGGGCTCGCTCCGATGATCGTTGAGACGATCTTCTCGATCATTGGCGAGATTCGTGACGCGGGGACCACCGTCTTCGTGGTGGAGCAAAACGCGACGCAGGCCCTCAAACTGGCCGATCGGGGTTACGTCATGGAGAACGGCCGCATCGTGTTCGGTGGCCGAGCCGAGGATCTCTTGACCGACGCGCGTGTGCGCGCCGTGTACCTCGGCGAATCCATGGAAACGTAAAGGGACTTCTGCTCCGTCACCACCGTCGGGCCGTTCAGAGATACTTGGCGACGAAGAACTTCAACGCGACCTTCAGTCGCGGTGAGAACGGCAGGTTCTTCGTATAGTCCGATCCGGTGAGGCTCGAATCCACCTTCAACACGTGATCGACGCCGCGCAGGTGCACGAAATCGAGATGAGTCGACGACGAGGTGAAACCTTTCGCCATTCGGTCCACTTCGTCGCAGGAGACTTGGATGTCATCGTTACTGCACGTGAGAAGCACCGGCGTACCCTCAGCGACGTCACCGGCCAAGACGGCCGGATCGAACTTGTCTGCCTGTGACAAGAAGAGGGCGTCGGCGGGATTGAGGATGTTCGCGAGACCGTAGGGGAGATTCGCTTTGACGGTGCCCGTGGCGCGCAGTTGCGTGATCGCGTCCTCGAGGTCCTTGGCGACGGTCTTCGCCAGCGTGTTCGTGATGGCGCCGGACTGTACTTGCGCCGTCAACGACGCGTCGACCTGGACCGTGATCAGATCGAGGTAGCGCAGACTGAGCGGCTCGAAGAGGCCGAGGGCGTGGATGGGCGGGGTCGTTCCCGCGTGTCCGGTCGCGAGGAGCAACGCGAAGAGGGCTCCTTCACTGTGTCCGAACACCCCTAACTCGTGGTCGTTGACGTCCTTCTCCTTGGCGAGGAACGCCAGGGCGCTTCGAGACTCTCGCTCGAACACCGACACGCCGATCGAATCGGGATCCGTCGCGTACGGGCCGAGCCCCGTCTCCCCACTACCGAGCTTGTCGTAGCGCAGACTCGCGACACCGTCCTGGGAAAGCCAGTCAGCCAGCGTCTTCAGCGTGTTGACCGGACCGGGTTCGAGCGTCGAGTTGCCGTTGCGATCCGTCGGTCCGCTCCCGGCGATGAGCAAGACGCCGGGCACGACTTTGGTGTCACTGTCGGGATGGCGGAATGTCGCGTAGATCGTCATATTGCCGGATGCGAATGAGACCTTCTGATCGACCCACGTGGTCTTCGACTTGTTTGCTGCGTCGGCCGAGCGTACGGAGAGCGGCGATGCCAACGCGACGATGAGCGCGAGCGTGACCACCGCACGTTTCAGAAGCGTGCGTGACGGTCGCGTCGAATGCTCACGCGTTCGCGGCGTGTGGTTCAATGACATTTTCGAACAGTAGTCGTGAAGAGCAATCGGGCCACCGGTGGGGGCGGCCCGATTGCGTCGAATGGTTCGACTACTGGGAGCTACTTAAAATCGATACGAACCTGTCCCGAGTCACCCTTGGTGTCGTTGGCGACCGAGATGGCGCACGACTTCAGGTTCGAGGCTTTGGTACCGCAGGACCCTGTTCCGATCTTGCCGGCGACCACCTTGAAGTGGAACGCGGGCAACACGCCGGTGGCGGTGATCTTCACGGGATGGAGCGTCTTGAGGTCGCACCCCGCTTGACTCTTGGAGGTCGCGAGGCATTCAACGACGTACACCTGGTCGTGCGGCTTGAAACCGGTACCCCACACGCGAACGCTCGAGCCGCTCTTCAGATTCTTGACCGGAGCCACGTGGAACTTACGCGGCCCGATCTTCACCGGAGGCGCCGTCGTTGTCGTGGTGGGACTCGGCAACGCGAACGTGATGGTTGCTAAGGCCTGGTCGGTAGCCGGGGGTGGGGCTCCGACGACGATCGAGCAGTTCGCGAGGTCGCTCGACGAAGTACCGCAGGTCGTCGTGGCGATCGAACCCGTGATCACCGAGAAGTTCATCGAGAGAGTGCCAGTGGCGCTCGTCGTGCCCAGAGAGGCGGTGCTGAGGTCACAGTCCGCTTCGCTCGTGGCGGCGGCGGTGCATTCGAGAGCGTAGACAGCCTCATTGTCCATGAATCCCGTACCGGTGATTGCTACCGACTGACCGGCCACCAAGCCGGTATTCGGCGTCACCGCGATCGAAGGTCCGGCCGCCGATGCGGTCGCCACTCCCAGTGATGTGAGTCCACCCAAGATCAAGGTCCCGATGGCAACACTCGTTATAAGTCGTCTCATTGTGTACGTCCTCCCAATCGCTGTTGTCACGAACTCTCATTACGAGAGTCCGCGTTGAATCAGTTGCATCGACATGCGACGGGCACTGTATCGCACGTTGAATCGACGTCTCAGCCTTCGATTCACGCCCACCTCATCCTAGGTGAGCGTTCGGGCGTGTATTCCGTCGTGCCGCCGCGCTTCTCCATGTCGTCGACCGATGTTCGCGAAAAGTTAACTCGAACGGATGTCGTACAGTACGTGTTGTGCGCGTTTTCTGTCTCCGTGAGTTCAGCGCACACGTAAGCGCGTCCGTGATGCATTGTCCAGTGCAGTCGTGAGCACAGATCCCGCCAAGAACGCCTCGGTGCAACGGTTGGCCGGTATCTCGTACGGTGACGTTGACGAGGACTTCGTTCGCTTTCGAGACAGTGCGCTGGACGAGAACGTGAAGAGCATCGTGGCGAGCGTCGTCGCCGCCGACGAAACGGCGCGCGATGATTTTCGATCAGAACTAGACGCCGACGCGATCGACACCCTTCGTCTCTACGCCAAACGCCGGACGTTGCAGGCTCGACGGCGATCGTCGATGAACCTCGTAGACGACGCGATGGACGCCTTCGCGCTGGCCCCGACCGTGGTTGACGTGCCGTGGGACACCTGGCTCAAGTCGGGCCTGTTCGTCGCGCGCTCGCTCGGCCGCGACATCGTCTCGATCGCCGAGCGTTTCGGCGAACTGTCGACGAGGGAAGCCGCGGAGCGATTCGACGTCGCCTTTGATGCGATGAGTCGCGTTGATTCGCTTTCGCAGTGCTTCATGGCCGAGGTGACGACAACCTACGGGACTGGATTCGTTGAGATCCTCGTGCACCGCGACACGTCGGGCAAGGGCGCCTTCTACAGCGCGCCCCGAATGTCCGACGACGTCGTACCCTTCGCGCCCACCACGAATGTGGCGCAACTCACGGCCAGCCTCGCGGACGCCTTCGACGCGACCGAGCGGGTGCGTACCGGCGCGATCACCCAGGATCAGTTGGCGGGCATGTCGTTCTCGCAACAGGTCTCGGGAGCGTTCTTGGAGACGAACGGCTGCCTCAGTTTCTACGCCGACGGACCGATCGACAACACGTCGTTCAAGGTCTTCGTCGCCGAGTTGCCCGACGGCGAGGACCTCGAAGCACTCGCGTCGGGCGCCGAGCAAGACGACCAGGCCGTGTGTTTCGACGAAACCCGACTGATTCTCCTGCAGGCGCCGCCCAACTTCGATGACGGTGACGCGGCGGCCTTCGACTTCGAGGTGTACGTCGACATCGCGCGCCAAACACTGCGCGCTTCGTTGCCAGTCGGTTGGCACAACCGCTTGACGTGACCTCGCACCGACAAGGGGGATATCGTCTGAGTCGGATCGAAAGCAGCGGCCCGGGTTAGTCGGCCGCTCGGCGTCAACGACTACAGCGAACTCGCCGAACCTTCCAACTGTTGGATCAGCGCCGGCGTGATGACCGTGACATTGGTGGGCACGACGACGGGGTCGTTGTCGTGCGTGACCGTGGCGGTGAGGCCCACCGTCGCGTTGCCCGACGTTCCGTCACCCGCGGGCGCGGTGATCGAAATCGAGCCACCCGTCGCGGTCGACCCGGCGTTCGTCAGCGTCAGGGTGTACGTACCCGGGACCTTCCCGGGCGGCGTCACGGAGGGATCGACACTCTCGATAGTCGGCAGAACGGCGCTCACCACCGATTGGAGTGTTCCCGTTTCGCTGTACCCGCCACCGGTGAGTGACTTGGCGTGTCCGTTGTCGATGAGTTTGGACAGCGCGTCGAACAGCTTCACTTCGATTCCTCGGACCTTCGCCGTTTGAACCTTGTTCGCGGACGCCTTGGGCAGTTCTGATTTCACGAGATTGGCCGGAACCTCGAACCACTTTCCACCCAGGAAAAGTTGCGCGGCCGCGAGTTCGGACTGGTCTTGGGACGTCAGTGGTACGCCCGGAATCGATTTGACCGCCGTCAGATCGACGTTGAGGTACGCGTTGCCGTTGAGCACACGAACGTCCAACAGCGACTGGGCGCCGACGTTGACGAGGATCTCCGCGTCGTCCTTGGTGTTCGCCTGCGAGATGGGGTTACCCGACGGGTTGACGTAGCGCACGTCCATCGACACCACGTTGAGGATTCGCGCGGCCTCGGCCGTGCCGCTCCCCGCCACATTGGCCGTGAAGTGAAGCTGCAGGGCGGATTGGGCCCCGAGCGACGCGATGGAGGTGTTGATGGTCGCCTTGACGCCGCTGCCGCACGCCGACAGACCGAGCGACGCCACGACCGCTCCGAGGACCAGGACTATCTTTCGCACTATTTCTCCCTTATCTGTCAGTTCATCACTTCATGCGCGATGCCCAAACTCGCCAGGAACAAGTCCTGCGCGGAACGATATCACCGACCTTGTGAGTTTGAGAACACCGCTCAAGTGGGCCCAATTCGGCCACTTTGGCCCGAATTGGGCCTCCGGACGGTTCGTCGAATGAGTGGTAAATCCCTCGAGGAGTCGGACATAGAGTTGCAGAGCGGAGGCTCAAGAGAGATGAAGAAAGAGTGATTAAGTTGAACGCACGTGCCACCGCAATTTTGGGCGCCGCCCTCCTGTGTGCACCGATCGTGGTCCTCGGAGCCACTGTTCCGACCAGCGCCGGTGCTGCGAACGCGACCCGAGTGCTCACCTGCACCGGAAAATTGGCCTCCAAGCCTTCGACCTACACGCTGTCATGTGCCGACGCCAACGCCGGTTGGACCGGGGTGACCTGGTCGAGCTGGACGGCTTCATCGGCGTCCGGGCACGGGATACTGCGACAGAACGACTGCACCCCGAACTGCGTGTCGGGCAAGTTCATCGACTACCGCGCGACCGTCACCCTCTCCAAGGTGGTCGCGACCAAGAAGTACGGGCGGCTCTTCTCCGAGGCGACGTTTCACTACTCGGTGAGCGGCGTGAGGAAGTCTGAGAACTTCGGTCTCGCCGACTAGCAGCCGATTCGTCGCGATGATCAATCGACGAACGAGTTACGTGTTGGTAGCGCTTTCGCGGCGCGGGGTCGGTCGAACGTCACGCGCGAGAACCGCCTCGCCACACGACGAGCACGCCGTGATCGCGCCTAGTGGCTGGCCGCAGCTGTGCGTGAGCACCATCGGCGGCGCGTCGCCGTTGGTCAGGTAGCGATCCCCCCACTGCATCAGCGAGACGATGACGGGGTAGAGGTCGAGACCGGCCGGGGTCAAGCGGTACTCGAAACGCGGCGGGTGCTCCGAGACGGGCCGACGCTCTAGGACACCGGCCGTGACGAGGGTCTTAAGCCGGGCCGTCATCGTGTCTCGCGGAGCGCCGGTCTTGCGCACCATCTCGTCGAAGCGCCGATTACCGAGGAACACCTCGCGCACGGCCAAGAGGGCCCACTTCTCACCGACGATCTCCAAGGTGCGTGCCACCGAGCACGGGCGTGGTCCTGCAGAAATGGTGGTCATGAGGTAATTATATCAGTAGGTCCGAATACTGGACGTACACGGCAATCTTGTGGTAGGGTACGTCCAGAAATCCAACTCACTAGGAGGTCTAGATGACCGTGGAGACCGTGTCAAGCGCGAATTCGCCGGGCCAGGGATATTCGAAGAGGCGCGTGGCTCTGATCGTCGGTGTCTTGTCTCTGGCGATCTTCATGTCGAGCCTGGACCTCTTCATCGTCAACCTGGCCTTCCCGTACATCAGCCACGACTTCCACGGCTCGTCACTGGACTCCTTGAGTTGGGTCTTAAACGGCTACTCGATCCTCTTCGCCGCGGTACTCGTGCCGGCCGGGCGCTGGGCCGATCGCGTCGGTCGACGCAGGATGTTCGTGGCCGGTCTCGTGATCTTCACACTGGGATCGATCCTCTCGGGCGTGTCGGTCGACGTGGCGATGCTGATCTCATCGCGTCTCGTCCAGGCCGTCGGCGCGGGCATGATGGTCCCCGCGTCACTGTCTCTGCTCTTAGCGGCCGTGCCAGGTCACGCCCGCGCGCAGGCCATCGGGACGTGGTCGGCCATCGGCGCGCTCGGCGCCGCGCTCGGACCGGTGATCGGCGGGTTCCTCGTCGAGGTGTCGTGGCGCTGGGTCTTTTGGATCAACATCCCCGTCGGGGTGGTGACCGTGATCCTCGCAGTGAAGGTGCTGCCGGAGAGTCGCGACGAGAGCGCGAACGCTCGTCCCGACATCTTGGGCGCGGTGCTCGTCGCGTCGGCCGCCGGAACGTTGGCGCTCGCGCTCGTGAAGGCGCCCTCGTGGGGCTGGACGTCGAAGGACTTCTTCGGACTGCTGGTGGTCGCGGTCGCGTCGTCGGTGGGCGTCGTGCTTCGCTCGGCCCGCCACGACGCGCCGGTCGTCGACCTCAAGCTGCTCGAGTCGAGGTCGTTCAACGGGGCGCTCTTGGCGTCGATTGCCTACTACGCGGGATTCGGCGCCTTCTTGTTGGGCATGGTCGAGTTCTTGACCGGCGTCTGGCACTTCTCGGCGATCGAGGCCGGTCTGGCGATCGCCCCGGGACCGTTGATGGTCCTGCCCTTCGCGCGCGTCGTCGCGCCGCGGCTCACGGCCAAACTCGGCGGCGCGGGTCGCGTGGCGGTCATCGGTTGCTTCGTCAACGTCGCGGCCCAGTCCCTGTGGCTCACCCAGTTGCAGGTGCACGCGGCCTACGCCACGCACCTCTTGCCCGTCCAGCTCCTCGGGGGAGCGGGCGTCGGGCTCACGATTCCGTCGCTGATCGGTGCCGGCACCGCGTCGATTCCCCCGGCCCGTTTCGGCACCGGCAGCGGCGTGCTCAACATGGCGCGCCAGATCGGCACCGTGCTCGGGGTCGCCGGACTCATCGCGATTCTGGCCGGTCTGAACGTCGCCGATCCCATCGTCACGTTCCGACACGGCACGGAACTCGTGATCGGATTCTTCGCATTGGCTGGTCTGACGTCGGCCGCGTTGCTGAGCCGTCGAGTGACGACGAGCGCGTAGGAACTGGCGACTCAGGCGCGCCGCAGCGCCGTGGGGTGTTTGGGCTGATAGAGCCCGATCGTCGTTCCGCCGGGCAACGTGAACCTGGTGATCGTCCCCCAACGTTCTTCGTCCACGGGCGTGAAGGCCACCCCCTTGGATTCCAGTTCTCGCATCTCGGCCGCGAGGTCGTCGCAGAGGAGATAGATCTCGTTGGTCGGGCTCTCGTCGGTCGGGTGGAACGCGACCTCCGACGGCGGCATCTCGAAGATCAGCCACCCGCCGCCCGAGTCGACACCGGTCATGCCCAGGACGTCTCGAAAGAAATTGCGATCGGCCTCGGCGTCGTGCGTGAAGACGATGACGTGCGCTCCAAAGATCATGGGACGTCCTTTCTCGCTGCGCTTACGACGTCAACAGTAGGTTGGCGACGCGTGTCGCACAAAGGGACGGCGCCGAACGCCGAGTTGCCTTCGATCGGATGAACGCGAGTGGGCCGAAAGGAGTCGGGAGAGGGGACTGCGTCAACTCGTGGGGTCAACTCCTTTCGGCACCATTGCTCGCGATGAAACGTCCGACCCCTGGTCTACGAAGGAAGTGCCGAATTGGACCGTTCTCGTTGCCGGATCGTCGACGGACCTGGAGGAATCGGCGAGACGCCGCAAGTTCTCCCTGAAACTGCGCCGTGCAGTGAAAGTATTGCCACTGCCCGACATGTACGTAGAAGGACGCGTCGTCGAGAGTGGACGCACGACTGAAGGTCAGGTCCACGGCTTCGCGGCACGACGGGTATTACTTCGAGTGGAGTGGGAGGCTGGTCATATGAGGGGAACCTTCGGTACCTTTCTTCGGCGCGCGCTCATTGTCGCGGCGCTCCCGGTGACGATGCTCTCGACCTCGGTCTCCGGCGCGGGTGCGACGTCCGTGACCACGACCACGCAGGCCAGCGCTCAGTCGATCTGTGGAATCGTGGCGAACCCGGCGGTGCACGTGGTTTCGAAGGATTCGCCGTGCGTGGTGCGAGTTCGACGGGGAACCAACATTCGGATCAAGCTTCGTTCGGGGTTTCGCTGGGGCTATCCCGCGAGCAACTCGCCAGCCGTGGTCGTGACCACTATCTCGAGGACCTCGATCGGCGTGACCGCGGCGACCCTGCACGCGGCGGCGATTGGCCACGCCCTGATACGCACCGCCGGCACGGTCTATTGCAAGCCGGGAGTCGCGTGTCCCGACCTGGCGCTGCTCTGGAGTCTCAAGGTCATCGTTACCTGAGCACGCGCTGGCGTCGTACGCAGATGGTCCGCACCTCTTACATTGAGTAGTCGAGCGCTTCACCGGTTTCGAGCAGCGTCTTGAGACTCGAAAGTAGTGGCGGCCACCCTTCGCGGATGGCGTCGAGCACGAGGCTTCCCGGTTCGAAGCCATCGTGCAGCACCGTGAGGCACGCGACGCCGCTGGCGCTTTCAATGTCGAAGGTCACCTTGGAACGTTGTTCGTTCGCGAACTTCAGCCGTTCTTCCTCGGAGTATCCGTTGGCACTGGCCCACGCCGGCGTGAAGGTGTGCCAGGTGTAGGAGAGGCGCGACGGCGAGGTCGACTCGAGGATCACCTGCTCGGGGTCACGTATCGTCAGATGACCCATCTTCACGTCCATCGTCGAACCGGTCTTCCAGTCCGTGACGAACGAGACATTCCACCACTTCTTGGTCTTCGCCGGGTCAGTCAACGCGCGCCACAGTCGTTTCGGTGTCGTGTCAATGTAGATCTTGTATTCAAACGAGTTGTCGTTCATTCGCCCTCCAACCCGTTAAGTCTGCCACGACGATGATCGAGCCACGATGTTCCCGTGGCGCGACCGACGAGATTTCTTCTGATCCGAATGGCCGAAAATCATCATCGGTGCGGTGTCACTCAACCCCGTAGGTCTCGGGGTTGAGTGGTTAGCATGACGGAATGTTCTCACGTGCCTCGAACGTCGTCGGTGCCCACCGCGACGCCTCCATCAAGTCGCGCGACGTCCCTTGGCTGAACCAGTGCCCGTAAGACAGCCTCGGCGCAAGCCGCCGGTCGTGGAACCGGACGAGGAAGAAGAGGGTCCCGAGACTCGGCGCCGACGCTTCGTGCGCCTCGCGGACGGCAACTCCGTCCCGGTGCTGACGATCCTGTTCGCGGTGTTCGCCGTGGCCGGCGTCTACCTCGCCGGCCAGGTGATCTATCACTTGCGGGATCTGTTGATGCTCGGGTTGGTTGGCGGATTCATCGCGTTGATTCTGAATCCGCTCGTCGTCGCGTTGCAGCACTGGCGCGTCAAGCGGCGCGGCGGAGCCGTGGCCATTGTGACGTTCGTGGCGCTGCTGGCCTTCTTGGGCCTGGCCATCCTCTTCGGCTATCCGCTGGTCAATGGCATCACCCATTTCGCGCACGCCCTGCCGATCTACGTGCGACAGGCCCAACACGGTAAGGGTTGGATTGGGCATCTCTTTCGCAAGTACCACGTTGAGTCGTGGGTGAAGCGCAACTCCAGTCACCTGACGTCGCTCGCGAGCGGGCTCGGAAAGCCGGCGCTGGCCCTGGGCAAGGGCGCGCTCTCGGCGATCCTGTCCCTCGTCGCGATTTTCTCGTTCGTCGTCCTGTTGTTGATCGAGGCACCGAAGATCCGTAGGTCGCTCTCCAAGATGGTGTCGCGCGAGCGCGCCAAGCGCTATCGCCATATCGGTCGAATCATCTCGCGCTCGGTTTCGGGCTACGTGCTCGGCGACATGCTGACGTCGATCACCGCCGGTGTCGTGGTCTTCATCACCCTGTTGATCGTCGGCGTGCCCTACGCGTTCTTGTGGGCGTTGTGGGTGGCGTTGGTCGATTTCCTGCCGACGATCGGCGGTGCGCTGGCGGGCCTTCCGACGGTGCTGTTCGCGTTCGCGCACTCTCTCACCGCGGGACTCGTGACGTTGATCGTCTTCCTCATCTACACCCAGGTCGAGAATCACGTCTTGAACCCGATCGTCATGAGCCGCACCGTGAAGATCAACCCGCTGTTGGTGTTCGTCGCGGTGCTCGTCGGCGCCTACCTCGGGGCGTGGGTGGCCGGTCTGGCCGGCGGCTTCGTGGCGGTCCTGCTCGCCGTGCCGATGGCGGCCACGATTCAGGTGATCGTGCGCGAGTGGTGGCGCGCGAGCGAACCGGACTGACCTACGTCGAGATCCCGTTACAGCGGCGTGACGTAGGCCCCGTGGATGCCGCCGTCGACCATGAACGTCGTCGCGGTCACGAACGAGGCGTCGTCGCTCGCGAGAAAGAGCACCGCGTTGGCGATCTCCTCGGGCTCGCCGAAGCGACCCATCGGCACGTGCACCAGACGTCGCGCGGCGCGCTCGGGGTCCTTGGCGAAGAGCTCGATCAACAACGGCGTGTTGACCGGACCCGGACAGAGCGCGTTTACGCGGATCTTCTCGCGCGCGAACTGGACGGCGAGCTCGCGACTCATCGCGAGCACACCGCCCTTGGACGCGGTGTAGGAGATCTGGGAGGTGGCGGACCCAAGGACCGCGACGAAGGAGGCCGTGTTGATGATCGATCCGCCGCCACGCCGTTGCAGGTGCGGGATGCCGAAGCGACAGCAGAGGTAGACCGAGGTCAGGTTGACGTCCTGGACCCGCTTCCAGGCGTCGAGGCCGGTCGTCAAGATCGAGTCGTCGTCGGCCGGCGAGATGCCGGCGTTGTTGAAGAGCACGTCGATGCCGCCGTAGGCCTCGACGGTCTTCTCGTACATCTCGACCACGCTGGATTCGTTCGCGACGTTGACCTTGACGAAGAGCCCGCCGATCTCGGCGGCGACCTCGGGGCCGTGCACGTCGTCGAAGTCCGCCACGACGACGCTCGCGCCTTCGGCGGCGAAGCGCCGTGCGGTCGCTCGGCCGATGCCGCTCGCCGCGCCGGTGATGACGGCAACCTTGTTGTCGAGACGACCCATCATGCCTCCGTTGAAATGAATACGTTCTTCTCTTCACTGAAACTGCGCAGGGCGTCGGGGCCGAGTTCTCGACCGATGCCGGACTGCTTGTAGCCGCCGAAGGGCGTCGAGTAGCGAACCGACGAGTTCGAGTTGACCGACAGCGCGCCGGTCTCGACACCACGCGCGACGCGCAGCGCTCGTCCGACGTCGCGGGTCCAGATCGATCCCGAGAGTCCGTAGGGGCTGTCATTCGCGATGCGGATCGCTTCGGCTTCGCTCTCGAAGCGCAGCACCGAGACGACCGGACCGAAGATCTCCTCGCGAAAGGCGCGGTCGGTGCCGTCGCTCGATTCGAGCACCGTCGGCGGATACCAGAATCCCGGTCCCGACGGCGCACTGCCCTTGAAGGCGACCGACGCGTCGTCGACGAAGGAGTCGACGCTCGTGCGCTGTCCCGCCGAGATGAGAGGTCCCATCTCGGCGCGCTCGTCGGCGGGGTCGAGCACGCGGAAGCTCTTCACCGCGACCTCGAAGAGTTCCATGAAGCGTTCGTAGGCCGGGGCCTCGACGAGGATCCTCGAGCGCGCGCAGCAGTCCTGGCCGGCGTTGTCGAAGACCGCCGACGGTGCCCCGGCGGCGGCGCGTTCCAGGTCGGCGTCGGCGAAGATGACGTTGGCGCTCTTGCCGCCGAGCTCGAGCGTGACGCGCTTCACCTGTTCCGCGCAGCCGGCCATCACCTTCTTACCCATGTCGCTCGAACCCGTGAAGCAGACCTTGCGTACGGCTTCGTGCGTGACGAAGCGCCAGCCCACGACGCCGCCGTCACCGGGCAGCACCTGAAAGACGCCGTCGGGGAGACCGGCCTCGAGTCCGAGTCCTTCCAGGCGCATCGCCGTGAGGGGCGTCAACGTGGCTGGCTTCAGGACGACCGTGTTGCCGGCCGCGAGCGCTGGCGCGAATCCCCAGCCGGCGATGGGCATGGGGAAGTTCCACGGCACGATGATGCCCACGACGCCGAGCGGCTCGTAAAACGTGAGGTCGACGCCGCCCGCCACGGGGATCTGTTTGCCGCTGTGTCGTTCCGGGGCGCCGGAGTAGTAGGCGAGGACGTCACGGACGTTGCCGGCCTCCCAACGGGCGTTGCCGATCGTGTGGCCCGAGTTCGCCACCTCCAACTGCGCCAACTCCTCGATGTGCTCATCGACGACCCGCGCGAATAGTCGCAGTAGATGGGCTCGCCGCGAAGGCGTGACCTCGCGCCATTCGGTGGCGACCGCCGACGCCTTCGCGATCGCGCGATCGGTCGCCTCGAGATCGAACAGTTCGATCGACGTGACCGGCGTCTCGGTCGCGGGGTTGAGCACCGACAACACGCTCATAGGCGCTCGAAACCCCGGTAGCGCTCCCAGTCGGTGACGGCGGCGTTGAAGGCGTCGATCTCGACGTGCGCGGCGCGTACGTAGTGATCGACGACCTCGTCGCCGAGCGCGGCGCGCGCGACGAGGCTGTGATCGAACAGCTCGGTCGCCTCGGCGAGCGACGTCGGCACGTGGGCGGCGTCGGCCTCGTAGGCGTTGCCGACGAAGGCCGGGGGCAGCACGAGGTTGTCGTCGATGCCCTGGAGACCCGTCGCGACGAGGGCCGCGATGGCTAGATAGGGATTGACGTCACCGCCGGGAATTCGACACTCGAAGCGCAGCGACGGGCCGTGGCCGACGACGCGGTAAGCGCACGTGCGGTTGTCGTGTCCCCAGAGGAGCGCCGTGGGGGCGAACGATCCGGCGACGAAGCGCTTGTAGCTGTTGATGTTCGGCGCGAGCAACATCGAGAAGTCCCGTGAGTGGGCGAGCAGTCCCGCGAGGAAGTGCTCGAAGTCCTCGGAGAAGCCGTGTTCGCGATCGCCCGCGAAGACCGGCTGGTTGTCCTTGTCGCGTAGCGAGAGGTGGATGTGACAGGAGTTGCCCTCGCGCTGGTCGTACTTCGCCATGAACGTGAGGCTCACGCCCTCCTGGGCCGCGATCTCCTTCGCGCCGAGCTTGAACAGACTGTGCTCGTCGGACTTCTCAATGAGCGTGTCGTACTTGAAGGCGACCTCGTGTTGCCCGAAGTTACATTCGCCTTTCGCCGACTCCACGACCATGCCGGCCGCGCGCATCGAGCGACGGATTCGTCCGAGCAGCGGTTCGATCCGCGAAGTGCCCTGGATCGAGTAGTCGACGTTGTACTGATTGACCGGCGTCATGTCGCGATAGCCGGCGTCCCAGGCCTGTTCGTAGGTGTCCTCGAAGACGATGAACTCGAGTTCGGTCCCGGTGATGCCGGTCCAGCCCCGCTCCTTCAGACGTTCGACCTGGGCTTGGAGGATCTGACGCGGTGACGGGGCGACGGGCACGTGCTCCTCGGATTCGACGTCGGCGAAGATGATGACGGTCTTTTCGTGCCACGGCACGACCCGAGTAGAGGTGAAATCAGGGGTGAAGGCGAGGTCGCCGTAGCCGCGCTCCCACGAGGTCAACGCGAAACCGTCGACCGTGCGCATGTCGACGTCCGAGGCCAGGAGGTAACTGCACCCTTCGACGACGCCGTCGGCCAACTCGTCGAAGAAGTATGTCGCGTCGAGACGCTTGCCTTGCAATCGACCTTGCATGTCAGTGATCGCGACGATCACCGTGTCGATCTCGCCCGATTCGACGAGACCTTTGAGTTCGTCGCGCGTCGGCCGACCGGCGATCTTTGTGCTCACGTCTGCTCCTCGAATCTTCAACGTCCAACCGGTGCGGACGAAGGTTTTTTCAATCTCGGTGTCGAGGCTACTCAAAAGGATTGCGTGATGACTGCGAGAATCGCGCACGCGCCAGGAGCGATGTAACGAAGTCGCCGCACGTCGGGTGATTCACTGCTTACATCGTGTGCGCCTTCGAGTCGGAATTGAACGACGAATTCGCACGGACCCAGGGTGAGATGTACAAGCGTCCCAGGACACCAAACGTTCGCCAGGACCAAACGCGGCGAGACCGCAATCAAGGGGAATCGACTTTTACCAGAGGGAACACACTTCGCCGTGCTGGAGCACTGCAAAAGTTCTAGTATCTCGTCTCAATGGTATAGGCCATTTGAAACGAGGGGGATTTCCGGATGAGCGACAGCTCAACAGCACAGTCGGCAGACGAAAAGCGGCTCGCCGCTCTTGGTTACAAGCAGGAGCTGAATCGCGGCTGGAGCGGGTTCTCCAACTTCGCGATCTCGCTCACGATCATTTGCGTCCTCAGCGGTTGCTTCACGACCTTTGGGCAGGCATGGAATGACGGTGGCCCGATCGCGATCTCGATCGGCTGGCCGGTGATCAGCCTCCTGGTCCTCCTCGTCGGGCTTTCGATGGCCGAACTCGCGTCGAAGTACCCGACCGCGGGCGGCATCTACTACTGGGCGTACAGCCTCGGTGGCGTCCGCTGGGCGTGGTTCACGGGTTGGTTCAACCTGCTCGGTCTCATCGCAATCACCGCCGCCGTCGACTACGGCTGCGCGTCGTTCTTGAATTCCGTGCTCGCCATCTACGGATTCCACTTCATCCTCAACTGCACGACGACGAACCCCTCGACGATTCTGCACAATACCTTCATCCTGTTCGTCCTCATCCTTGCCCTTCACAGCGTCATCAACGTCTTCTCCTCGCATCTGGCGTCGCTGCTGAACCGGATCTCGGCGTGGTGGATGCTGGCTGGGGTAGTCACGATTGTGGCCGTGCTGATCTTCGGACCATCAACGCACCAGAGCCTCTCCTTCGTGTTCTCACATCGGATCAACAACAGCGGATTCTCGGGACACCTCTACTGGTTCATGATCTTGCCACTGGGCTTCCTGCTCACCATGTACACGTTCACCGGCTACGACGCCTCCGCACACTTGTCCGAGGAGACCCACGACGCCGAACGCGCCGCCCCTCGCGGGCTGTGGACGTCGATCGCCTACTCGGCGGTTGGTGGCTGGGCGTTGCTGCTCGGGCTCACGTTCGCGGCGACCCACATCGCCGCCATCGACGCGGGAGGCGGGGGCGCGATTCCGATCATCGAGACGGCGCTCAGTTCGGGCCTCGCGAAACTCGTCCTCGACATCTCAACTATCGGACAACTGTTCTGCGGGATGGGCTGCGTTGCAGCCGCCTCGCGCATGGTCTTCGCGTTCTCGCGCGACGGTGCCGTGCCGGGTCACACACTGTGGCGACGCCTGAACAAGCACCAGACGCCCACGTGGGCGGTGCTGTTCGTAGTCGTCCTCTCGCTCATCATCACGATCCCGGCGCTGTTTGGCAATAAGGCCGGCTTCCCGGTGGCCTTCTTCGCGGTCACATCGATAACGACGATCGGGCTTTACATCGCGTACATCCTGCCGGTCTTTCTGCGCTGGCGGATGGGCAGTAAGTTCGAACCGGGCGTGTGGAACTTGGGTAAGCACTACAAGTGGATCAACGCCATCGCCATCGTCTGGGTCGTGCTGTGCGTGGTCATCTTCTGCCTGCCAACAGGACCCGCGGCGGTTCCGTGGGAGAGTGGCTTCAGCTGGGACGATTTCAACTACGCGCCACTCGTGACCATCGCGTTGGCGCTCGGAGTCTGGATCGCCTGGGCGGCCGGCGCCAAGAACACCTTCAAGGGTCCGGTGAGGACCGTCGAAGATCCCGACGTCGGCACCTCAGACGACCCGGCGCTGATGCCCACGAATTGAGCTAATCAACTAACTCACGACAGAGTCCCCTCCACGCCCCGAGCATTTCGGGAAGTGGAGGGGACTCGTCGCTGAACGCCGACCGTTGTCCAACTCCCACTTGAGGAGTCCACGTGTCAGTGACCGAGAGTTTCGAAGAGGTCAGTTCTTGTTGGCGCGACCTCGCCGACGTGCTGTTGTCCGGCATTTCCCGAGTGCTGCTCTACGGCCCATCGGGAACAGGCAAGACGTACGCGGCGTTGCACCACGGCGTCGGCGCGAATCCGGCGGAACGATTGGTTTGCACCGAGGACCTCACTTCGGGCGAGATCACGGGCACGTGGATGCCCGTTGGCGAAAACCGGTGGGAGTGGCGCGAAGGACCGGCGATTCGGGCCTGGCGCGGATCGGGCGAATTGGGTGGTCGGCTGGTCGTCGACGAGGTGGATCGTGCCTCAGGTGACGCCCTCAGCACTCTTCTCGCGATGACCGACTCTCCCGAATCGGCTCGCTGGCGTAATCCCGAGACCAGCGAATGGGTGCGTCCGGGTCCGCAGTTCTCCGTCGTCATGACGACCAATGTTGATGACCTTGACGACATTCCGCCTTCGCTGCGCGACCGTTTCCCCGTGAGCATCCGCATCGACCGACCGCACGTGTCCGCCGTAGCGAGTCTCAGCGGCGATCTGCGAGGCCCGGCGTTGGCCGGGTCACTCGGTCCGGCCAGTCGGCGCGTCTCGCTGCGATGCTTTTACGCCTTTGACGAACTACGACGCCATCTGGGCGCGCAGCGGGCCGCGCACTTGGTCTTCGGCGACGAAGTCGGGATGAGCGTGTTGGACTCGCTGGCAATCGCATCACTCACGTGAGCGTTGTATATCCGGAGTTGGTGACCGGTCGCGATGATGGATACACCGACGCGCCGTGGACCGTCAAGGCCGGTTCGACGAGGCGCGGTGAGGCGAGTTGCAACCTGACTGAGCGGATCCTCGAAGTTCCTTTGGGACGAGACGACACGTCTCGAGTGGTGCGCGCCCATGAGTTGATGCACGCCCGAGTCAGTCCGCACGTGCGCGCGCACTTCGGAACGCATGATGAGATGTCGCCGCGAGCGCTCGAGTGTGCTGAGGAGCTTCGGATCAACACGCTCATCGCGCGCCTGGGATTCAACCTGTCACTGCTTCGCGACGGCTCGGAGAAGATCGGCGCGCGGCGAATCGCGGAGAGCCGGGAGTGGTCCGAAGCCGTGTGCTTTCTCATGGCGGTGCTCGGTACCGGGGGAGAGAAGGAGTACCTCGCGGGCATACGTTCTGTCCAGCCGACGTGGATGGCAGGACTTCGCGCGGTGCGAAAACGCGCCCTCGCACTCATGGACACACTCGCGAGCGCGGCCCTCGGTGCGACATCTCTCAACGACGAGCAGTGGCCGAGCGGTTACGCGAACTCTACGGTCGTGCTCGCTCGCCTCCTCACGCAGTCGATGGACGCGCGGCCGCCGACGACGCCGGAGGAACTTCGCGCGTTTCGGCGATCGCTCGAGCCGGGTGGTCGGCGCCCGCCGACCGGCAGGTTCGCACCCTTGAAGTTCGACGACACGGTGACCATGTCACCACGTCCGAGGAGTTCCGGCGTACGACGCGCTCGACCGAGTACGAGCGGCCCGACGATGCGCTACCCGAGTCGGCTCCTCACTGACGAACGAAAGCGCGCCTTCGCGCGGCGCGCGTCGTGTCACGGCGGCATCGTGGTCATCGACCAGTCGGGATCGATGGACATCGACGACGAGTCGCTGTCGATGTTGCTTCGTCGCGCCCCCGACGCGCTCGTGGTCGGCTACAGCCACCGGCCCGGTGATCACGGGATGACGCCGAACGTCTGGGTCCTGGCTGATCGAGGCTCGGTGGCCACGGTGATCACGTCGGGCAACATCGGCAATGGCGTCGACGGCCCGGTCATCGCCTGGGCACTACAGCGTCGTCGGGGCACTGAGCCATTCGTCTGGGTTACCGATGGCCAGGTCACCGACTCCCACGACCACCCCGACGAACGACTGACGCGGCAATGCGCCGAGATGGTTCGACGCCACCGGATCCGACTGGTGAAAGAGCTCGGTGGCGCCGGTCGGGTGCTCACGAGTGGGCGGTCCACGAACCGCTCCGAGTGGCCCCAATTCGGTCGTGTGGGCCGGAAACTCCTTGAAATCACCGCGATTTAGGCGATCTGTCACAGGAGGAATTTACTATTGCAACGAACACTTGTTCGCCTTACACTATACGAACAGGTGTTCGTGAAAGGGGTCGGCCATGGCGGCAGTCGAAGCACTGGAGTTCGAGGAGTTAGAGGGTGATGAGCGTCCGTACCTGCGCCTCGTGATGACGCCACAGGTTTTTCGCACCGGTCCGACGCTGACGAATCGTCGCGCCGCACGCGCGCGGATGATGAAGCGGCGACGTCGCACGCTGGTGGCGCTCGCGCTGTTGCTCGGTCTCGTGATCCTGGCGTGGCCCGGACACGCCTTCGGGGGAGAGACCGGCGCGGGCCTCCCGAGCGACCTGGCCAACAGTTCGGTCCTCGCTTCGGGGATGAACTACGTGGTCCAGCCCGGTGACACGGTCAGTTCGATTGCCCGAATGATCAATCCGGTCGACCCGAACGTGGCCCGCACGGCGCTGGTTCGCGAGCTCGATTCGTCGGTCGTCGTGCCCGGCGAGCGCGTCCTAATCCCCTAAATTTCAAGGGATTTGGGTGTATCCTCGAGGCATGCGCTGTCCCTTCTGTTCGGCGGACGACGATCGAGTCGTTGATTCGCGACTGGCCGAGGACGGCGTCGCCATCCGGCGCCGGCGCGAGTGTTCCAACTGCAGCCAGCGCTACACGACCTTCGAGCGGATAGAAGAGATCGGCCTGTACGTCATCAAGCGTTCCGGCGACCGCGAGCCCTTCGACCGCGCCAAGATCCTGCGCGGGATGCGTGCCGCGAGCAAGAACCGCCCGGTCGACGAAGAAGCCCTCGAGGCGCTGGTGACGGCCATCGACGAATCGATGCGCCTGCTGAATCGTGACGTGACGAGTGAGGAGGTCGGAATGGCCTCACTCGAGGCCCTGCGCGACGTCGACGACGTCGCCTACGTCCGTTTCGCCTCGGTCTACAAGGGGTTCGAGGGGACCGAGGACTTCGCGCGCGAGATCGGCATGCTCGTCAAGACCACCGCTCCCAAACTGCGCGGCTGATGCGCGCGCTCAACCTTTCGCCCCAGTGCGCGATGGCGATCTACGCGCACCCCGACGACGCGGACGTGGCGGCCGGGGGACTGCTCGCCCAGTGGGCCATGGAGGGCTGCGCGGTCCATCTGGTGGTGGTCTGTGACGGCGACAAGGGCTCGCACGCGCTGACCGCCGACGCCGTGGCGGTGCGCGAGGTGCGCGACGCCGAGGTGGAGTTCGCGGCCGACCTCTTGGGGGCCGCGAGCGTCACGCGACTGGAGCGACCGGACGGCGAGGTGGAGAACGACGTCGAACTGCGCGCCGCGCTGGTCGGACTGATACGTCAGTATCGACCGGAAGTCGTCCTCGGACCGGATCCCACGGCGACGTTCTTCGCCGGGGTCTACGTTAACCACCGCGACCACCGTGAGACCGGCTGGGCCCTGCTCGACGCGGTGGCGCCCGCCGCGGCCATGCCGCTCTACTTCCCGGACCAGGGGGAGCCCCACCAGGTCGGCAGTCTGCTCTTGAGCGGCACGCACGAGCCCGACGTCGCGGCCGACATCACCAGCACGATCGACACCAAGGTGAAGGCGGTCCTCGCGCACAGTTCGCAGTTGGCCGGCGATGCCGACGCCATTCGCGAACTGGTTTACGGGCGATCCGAACAGGCCGGCCGGCCGATCGGTGTTCCCTTCGGTGAGGCCTTTCGCAGCGTTGAACTCGCGTACTGAGAACCCTTCGGTCGACGACGCGCCGATCCTGCACGTCGACCTCGACGCGTTCTTCGCGTCGGTCGAGATCCTGGACGACCCCACGCTTCGCGGCAAACCGGTGGCCGTCGGCGGCGGCGGCGCGCGCGGCGTCGTGGCGAGCGCGAGTTACGAGGCCCGTCGCTACGGCGTGCGAAGTGCCATGCCGAGCGTGATCGCGCGACGCCGGTGTCCGGACCTCATCATCCTGCCCGGTCGCTTCGATCGCTACGAGGAGTACTCGCGACGGTTTCACGACATCGTGCGTGACCTCACGCCCGAGTTCGAACCGCTTGGCCTCGACGAGGTGTTCGCTGACCTCTCGAGTCTGCGCCGTCTGAACGTGCGACCTATGGACGCGGCGGCCGAACTACGACGGCGGATCATCACCGAACTGGGTCTTTTGTGCGGCGTCGGACTCGGGCGCAACAAACTGTTCGCGAAACTGGCCTCCAAGGAGTCCAAGCCGACCGTCGTCGACGGCCAACTCGTCGACGGCGCGGGCGTCGTCTGGGTCAGTCCCGCGCTCGAACAACAGTGGCTCAACGAACTGCCGGTGCGCGCTCTCTGGGGCGTCGGTCCGGCGACGGCGGCGAAGTTGCAAAAGCTCGGACTGCGCTGGGTGCGCGACCTGGCCAAGGTGGACGAATCGACGTTGGCCGCCCACGTGGGGGCCTCGATGGCGTCGACCCTCGTCGCCTACGCCCACGGCGAGGACAAGCGCGAAGTGACGGTCGATCGAGTGCTCAAGTCGGTCGGTCACGACCAGACCTTCGCCCAGTCCCTGAGCGGCATCGACTCGGTCGTGGAGGCGGCGAAATCGCAATCGGCGGTCGTGGCCCGAGCCCTTCGCGCGCAGAGTCGGGTCGCGCGCACCATCACGGTGATCGTTCGCTTCGATGACCTCACGAGCGTCAGTCGTTCCCAGACGCTCTCCTTCGGCGTCGACGACGAAGTAGCGATACACGCTATCGCCGAGGCGCTGCTCCAGTCGATCGACCTCGCCAACTCGGTTCGACTGTTGGCGATTCACGCGTCCTCGTTCCTCGAGCGCGACGACAACAACCTGCAACTGACCTTCGGACTGGATCCGACGTCGAACGATCCCCGCGAGCAGGCCGAGGCGATATCGCGCGAACGCCAGGTCTCGAACGAGGCGTTGCGTGACGCCGTCGATGACGTTCGCGAGAAGTTCGGTCGAGCCGCCGTCGGTGCCGCCTCGGAGCTGGGCGAGCACGGCATCGAGATCGCGACCCAACGCGGCAGTAGCGCGTTCGGCCCCGAAGAGTTCCAGCATGGCCCGTGATGTACGTGTAGTGACCTGTCGAGGGGGTGGCGCCACTCCCGAAAGAGTGGCGCCACAGGGGGAATTCATCGAGTTCTTCGTCGCGACAATGTGATTCGGATGACGACGAGAGAGAATCGCTGCGTGCCTACACCGAGGTGCGGCGTTCCTGATCCCGGAACGCCAAGTATTTCTTTGGATTTCGATTCGGACATCCGTCGCGGCCCTCGGTAGCGAACTAGAAGTGGATAGGTATGGATGATGACATCAGAGAGGTCAGTGACGCCCAACTCGTCACGATGATCGCGCGCTACAACGAGGTGGCGCTCGCCGAGACGTACCGCCGGCACGGCGGTGCGGTGTTCGGTCTCGCCCGACGGGTCCTCAACGGCGCCGCCGAAGCCGAGGACGTCACCCAAGAGGTGTTCCTGCGGCTCTGGAATCAACCCGAACGATTCGACCCCTCGCGGGGGAACCTGCGCAGCTGGCTCCTCACGCAGAGCCACGCGCGCGCCGTCGAGACGATTCGCTCGCTCACCGCGCGTCGCCAACGTGAGATCAACGACGCGCACAAGGCCGCGCGCGGCGCCTACGACATGCAGCACGAGGCGTGGGACGTCGTGTTGGCCGAGGACGTGAAGAAGGCGCTGGACGAGTTGCCTCCGGAGGAGCGCCGCGCCATCGAACTCGCGTACTTCGAGGGCTACACCTACATCAAGGTCGCCGAGATTCTGAATGAGCCCGAAGGCACGGTGAAGAGTCGAATCAGAAGCGGGATGCGTCGCATGCGCGCGACGCTCGTAGAGTCCGGGATCGAAGGAGCGGATCGATGATGAGTCACGACGAAGCCAGCGAACTGTTAGCCGTCGCGGCGCTGCACGCCGTCGACGCCGAGACCCTGGCCGCCATCGAGGAGCACGCCGCGACCTGTCCGCGCTGTCAGAGTGAGCTCGACAGCTATCGCGCCGTTGCCGCGGCGCTCGGCAACTCCGTGGAGGAGTTGCCCGAAGGTCTCTGGACGAATATCTCGAGTCAACTCTGGGAACGCACGGGTGACGCCGCGGAGATGCCGTCACTGGTCATCGGTGACACGCCGGCCGAGGTCGTGTCGATCGGCGTCGCCACACGATCGTCACGACGGTTGCGAAAAGCCCTCAGTGGGGTCGCGTTCGCGGCCGCCGCGTTGATCGTCGTGCTCGCGCTGAGTCTCTTGAGCGCCCAGAATCACGTCACGAATCTCCAGAGCGCACTGAAGTTGGCGAGTCGCAGCGCCGTGCAGCGCGCGATGGCGACTCCGGGGCACCAGGTGGTCAATCTCACCAGCGCCACCGGTCAAAGACTCGCGAAGTTCGTAATGCTGCCCGACGGCACGGGTTATCTCGTGAAGTGCGCGATGCCGAACTTGGCGTCCAATGATACGTACCAACTCTGGGGCATCGTCAAGGGTTCACCAGTCTCCATCGGGGTCATGGGTTCGTCGCCCGGTCAAGTGACGTTCACGCTGAATTCGTCACCCGGTCCGTCGGAGCTAGCGGTCACGGTGCAAAAGGCTGGAGGATCGCTCACGCCCGCCAAGAAATTCGTCGCGTCCGGGCCTGTCGACGTGTCGTGAGGACACTGGTCGGGTCGCCCGCAACTGTTGATCCGAAGGGCTACTCGCCGGGTTCCTTGTCCTTTTCGTGCTCGTGCTGGTGTTCAGGAGCGGGCGCCGGTTCGGTCGCTGGGGGCATTGGCGTTCGACGGCGTCCGAGCAGCCAGAGGAACGCGGAACCAATCTTGCCCGGCGGGTGATGGTGTTCGGACGGTCCGTGACTTGCGCCCGGTCCGGTCATCCCATCGCCGCCTCCGCCGGTCAATCCCGCCAGTGGATTGCCACTCGAGTCCGGATACTTGGACACTCGCGGCATGCGCCGACGCGGCTTCCGCGGTTTATCTCCCGTAGAACCCATGGTGCGACCTCTCTTCGGACGTAGATGAACTGCTCAAGTGTCTCACGGGAGACGATGGGGCGGCGAATCGAGCTTCCCGATACCGGCGGCCAATACGACGGAGTTCGGCACCTTCAGAAGCCCGTCCTCGGTTTGCAGCGTCACGTAGGTGAGGCCGATACCCAGGACCCACGCGTCAACGACGCCGATCGTGCCCGAACGCACTCGGATGTGCTCGCCCACACTGAAGGGTCGAGCGAAGAGCAAGACGAGTGACGCGAAGATATTGCCGAGGCTCTGTTGGGCCGCGATGCCGAGGACCACTCCCGCGAGACCGAAGCCGATGATCAGGTGGGCGATGGAGACACCCAGCAGTTCGAAGACCGCGATGAGCACGAGCAGATAGCCAACGCCGGTGGCGACCAGGCGCACGACCGCGGCGGCGGCCTCGATCGAGCGCCGCGCTAGAAACCGTCCCATCCCGTCGGCGAGGCGTCCCACGGCGTAGATACCGAATATCAGCAGGATGGGCATCGTGATCCAGGTAACGACGGAGGAGTGAGGCGTGAGACCGTGACGACGTTCGAACTCTGACTTCACGACGATGGCCGCCACTGCGATGGCACCGGTGACGAGCCCGGAGATCCACACGTGCGCCAGTGTCGGTGGTGTCGCTCGAGATTTTTTGCGGGCCATAGCCCACAACCTTAATAACGATGCCTGACGAGGCCTTTGATGCGCCGACGTTGCCGCTGATGTGGTCCCTCGCGCCACAGAAGCAGTGGTTCACGACGACGGCGATGCCGGGCAGAGCGTTGAAGCCTTTGAAGGAATATTCACAATCTCACCGCGTGACTTTCTAAGCGCGCAATTAGGGTCGAAGTGAGAGATGTTTCGCCACATTCCGTGAGCGTTCATTCCGGTAGCGGCCGGTGCAACTCACAAGAGTTTCCAAGACGCCTCCAAGGATCCTGTAAAGAACGCCTGCCTAGTGTTTTGAGTGCGGTGTGATAGTTCCAAATCGGGCGTAGGAAACGTTCACTGAAAGAAGGTTGTGGAATCATGATTGTCTTCGGATTAATTCTTCTACTGATCGGCTTTGTTTTGGCCGTCAAGATTCTCTGGTCGATTGGCATGCTCCTGTTGCTGATCGGTCTCGTGCTCTGGGCGTTGGGAAGCCTCGGACACGCCGTTGGTGGGCGAAAGCACTACTACTAAGTCAGTTGTTCTCCCTGATCCCCGGCTGGAGCGTACGAACGCTCCAGCCGGGGATTTTTTCTTGTGCGTTTCTTAGAAGTTCCGTCTAAGGTCCGAAGTAACGGATTCGCCGGGAGCCAATGTGGGCGATCGGATCGAGTTCGCCGAGGGACCGAACGTCGTTGCAAGCGGGATGGGCGGAGATTGAGATTCGTTTTGATTGGTCATCGCCGAAGTTTCGTTCAGCCGAAATGTGGACGAATTGTAGCGCACGTGAGGTATGGATGGTGCACCAAGAGTTGCAGGGTTTGACGTGTAGTTCGCATGCGCCGGTACGGTTGACTTAGTGACTTCGAGGTTTATTCGTAGGGGACTCGAGGCACAGGGCAGTGGCACTGACGCGATGTGAAGTGACACGTCTCTCGCGGCAATTCGGTGGTGGGGGACTATCATCCGCATGCGGTTCGCTGACGAGCTCCAACTCGACAGTCGTCACCGTTTTGGGCTGTGCACAAAGTCCGATCGGGACTTTCAGATAGTGTGCGGCTCCGTTCGAAGTGACACCACACCACAGAGGTTGTTAGGGTGGCGCCAGAAATGAATTCCCCACCGACCATCGAGAGGACTTCGCGCTAATGGCCAAATTTTTAAGTGACGTCAAGACACTCCGCGAGAATGCCCGCAAGAACCTTCGCAAGGGTTCGATCACCGACGCCTACGGCGCCGACCTGCCGAGGGTTCTCGAGGTACTGAACCAATCGCTCGCCACCGAACTGATCTGCGTCCTTCGGTACCAACAACACTCTTTCGCCGCGCACGGTCTGGACTCCGAGGCCGTCGCCGCGGAGTTCCTCGCTCATTCGCGCGAGGAGCAGGCTCACGCCGAACTGATCGCGGCGCGCATCGGTCAACTCGGCGGCGTGCCCGACTTCAACCCCGACACCTTCAGTGCGCGCGGACACTCGGAGTACAAAACGGCGACGAGTCTCACCGAGATGATCAAGGAGAATCTCATCGCGGAGCGCATCGCCATCAGCTCCTACAGCGAGATCATCGCGTGGCTCGGCGACGGTGACCCGACGACGCGCCGAATGCTCGAAGAGATCTTGGCGGTCGAAGAGGAGCACGCCAACGACATGGTGAACCTCCTCGACAAAGACAAGTAGAGCGTCGGCGACGCTTAGGTAGCCGACCGGGCGGCGGCGCCGAACTTGACCGGACCGTACCGACGACGAAAGCCGACGTAGACGCCGCCACCGACCAGTATCGGTAGCCAGTACGTGACGAGTCGATAGGCCAGGGTGGCGATGATCGCGCTCGCGCTGCCGACGCCGGCCAGGACGAGCAGTCCACTGAGGCTGGCTTCGACGATGCCGAGGCCGCCCGGCGTCAACGGTACGAGGGCGATGACCGCGGTCGCGGCGTAGGCGAGCAGGACGAGCGGTGCGTTCGGAATGGCGCCGGTGGCGCGTAGCGCGCAGAGCAGCGCGCAGTAGTCGAAGCCGATGCGGCCGCCGATCAAGAGCACGGCCTCACGCCATCGCCGGCCGAGATTGGCGCGAACCAGGTTTCGCTCAGCGATGAGTCGCTCGGGCAGGTCCTCGGTCTTGGTCTTTCGTCTCGGAATGGCGTTCAAGACGCGCTGGGCCGTGCGCGCGAGCCACGTCAGGAGACCGTTCGTCGTCAGTAGCGTCGCACCGAAGGCCACGATCAGCACGAAGCCGGCGATGCCGAGGTAGGCGGCGTGTTCGAGACCCGGGCTCACCGGGAGCCCACCGAGGATCGCGGGCAGCACGCACACCGGCAGCAAGAACAGTCCGGCCAAGCCGATGATCGAAGCCGCCGCCAGTCCGCCGGCCGCCGCGTCGGCGTTGATGCCGCCGATCGCGAGCATCTGATACTGCACGCCGGCTCCGGCGACGTCACCGGCCGGCAGGACATTGGTCACCGCGTTGCCAACCAGAAGTGCCGCAACGACGGCGAACCACTGCTTCGTGCGTAGGAGTAATCGCAACAACGTCACCGCGCACACGAAACTCGCGACCTCGGTGACCAGCATGATCGCGAGCCACGCGAAACTCAAGTGAAACAGTTTGGGCCACGCCGAGAGGACCTTGGTGAAGGCCGGCAACGCGACGTAGAAGGCCAGGCCGGTGACCACGATCGCCGCAATCCGTTTGACGGGACTGGTCGATTTCTTCGGGGAGGCCTTGTCGGTGATTGGTCCAATCTACGGGTTCGAGGACTCCGCGCCCACCGTGACGCACGAAACACGATAGGGACCGAGGTAGCGTCGACCACGTGCCCGACCTCGACGAGTCCAGTCTCGACCACGTCGCGACCAGTGCCGTCACGGGCGATCGAACGGCGAGTCAGACGTTCCGACCGGACATCCAAGGACTGCGGGCCGTCGCCGTCATTCTGGTCATACTCGCGCACGCCAGTGTGCCGGGGTTCGAAGGCGGCTACATCGGCGTCGACGTCTTCTTCGTCATCAGCGGCTTCGTGATCACCAGCCTCCTGCGCCGCCAACCGCCGCGTCGGGTGCGCAACAACCTCGCGTATTTCTACGCTCGCCGAATACGACGCATCGTGCCCGCCGCCACGCTGACGTTGGTCGCCACGACGTTCGCGGCGTACTTTCTGCTCGGCACGAACTTCGTTCCGCAGTTGCTCGGCGACGTGCGTTGGGCTTCGCTCTTCTCCGAGAATTTCCGACTGATCCGCACGGGCAGCAACTACTTCATTCCCGGTGTCGCGCCGTCGCTCGTCACGCACTACTGGTCGCTCGCAGTCGAAGAGCAGTTCTATCTCTTCTTCCCCTTGGTCGTCTTCTCGCTCGCGTGGTTCACACCGCTACGAAGTCGCACGACGTCGTTGGGACTGTTCTTAGTCGTGGCAATCGCCACGTCGGCGTGGTACTCGTGGCATCTGACGCCGATAAGTCCGACGGTCGCGTACTACTCACCGTTCACCCGTTTCTGGGAGATTGCCCTCGGTGGACTCGTCGCGTTGTTACCGGGAGCGTGGGCTCGACGAACGCCCCGTTGGAACGCGGTACTGTCCGTCCTGGCGCTCGCCGGACTGGGTGCCGCGGTCTGGCGTCTCAACGTGACGAGCGTTTACCCTGGTGTGCTGGCGTGGTGGCCCTGTGGCACCACGGCGATCCTGCTCTGGACCGGGCAGGCGAGCGCGGGGGGAGCGGCGTCGTGGCTCTCGTGGCGGCCCTTGCGCTACGTCGGGGACATCTCGTATTCGCTCTACCTCTGGCACTACGTGTGGCTGATGCTGCCACTGCAGATGGTCCATCCGCCGACGTCCCCGTGGGCGCGGGTGATCGAGATAGCGGGTGCCTTCGCGTGTGCCGTGATCTCGTATCACTTCCTCGAGAACCCGATTCGCCACTCGAAACGACTCGACCGCGACGGCGTGGCGGTGGCATTGATGTTGCTGGTCTGCGTCGGTCTGTCGTGGGACGCCACGCTCGTCGTGGGACATTTGGCGCACGGCAACTGACGGGGGTCTCAGCGGTCGATGTACATCGCCGCTTCGGGAGTGATCTGCACGTGATAGATGACGCCGATGTTGCGCGTCACGTAGGTGGAGATGACGTTCTCGCCCACGTAACTGAAGTGGATCCCGTCCGCTTCGCGCAGCAGCGAGGGAGCGTCATTCACCCGCGCGGCGTCTTCGAACTGACCCTGCGCGTTGGCTAACAGGTCCCACGTCGGCAGGAACGTCATCCCCGGCACGTTCGTCGCCACCTTCGCGAAGACCGAGTTGATGAGCATCATTCCCTGGCGATAGCCGTTCGGTTGCATGATCGGCATGCCTACCCACAGCACGTAAGCGCCGGTCTTTGTGGCGGCGGTCGCCATCTTCGTGACGATCGCGGTGTAGGCCGTCACCCACGGCGCGGAACCGAAGGCCAACACGCGTCCGTTCACTTTGAGGTTCTGTTCGTCGTTCGCGCCGAAGGTGATGATCACGAGTTGCGGTTTGTACTGCGCGAGTAAGACCTTCTCTTTCTGCGCCCAGTCGTAGAACCACGGCGTCAAGAGTCCGCTCGATGACTTGTCGGCCTGCACGAGTCGCAGCGCGTGATCCTTTCCGAGCTGACGCGCCATACCCCAACCAAGGTCGTTGCCGAGAGAGTCGCCGATTTCGAGCACAGTGCAGTGGCCGATCACCGTCACCGGCGGATCCGTCGTCGAGGATGACGGCGTGATCGACGTCGACGTCGTTGATGACGTGCTTCCCGGCACGGGCGCTCCGGTGGAGAAGCGACAACCGGCACCGGGTGGTTTGAACGCCTCCATGTTGACGAGCGGCGGCGGCAGATTCTCGAGCGGTGCCGAAGGTTGTGTCGTCGTCGTCGGCGTCGGCGTCGGCGTCGTCGGAGTCGTGGGGCCGTTGCTCGTCGTCGGTCCCGACGCCGTCGTTGTCGCCGTCGAGTGCACAGTCGTCGTCGGTTCGGCCGAGGTGGAGTGGCGACTGTTCAGTTGGAAGCCGACGATGATGAGCGCGGAGACGCAGAGTCCGAGTACGACCCTCAGGGGCCACCTGGGACGGGCACCCTCTCGAGTCGACTCACTAGGCATTTAATTCGAATGTAACAGTGCGCGCAGAAATTACATCAACAATCGTCGATGACGAATTGTGAAGTTCTTCCCTACGGGTTGACCGTGACGAGCGTGCCGATCGGCGTGAAGGGGAAGACGGTCTCGGCGCTCGCCCACGGCATCTCGACGCAGCCGAGGCTCTGTGGGAAGCCGTAGGAGTAGCGCGGGAACTCGTGCAACGCGTCACCGCCGTTGAAGTACGAGACCCACCGGATGTCGGGATCGCTGTAGTGCGAGCCGTCGGGGTTGAAACCGGACATCGTCGTCGACAGGAATCTCTCGTAGACGGGGTAGGTGCCCGTCGCCGTCGGCGCCGCCGAGATGCCGGTGTTGACTGGCGTGGTGAACTTTACGTGGCCGCCGACGTAGAGCGTCAGGCCCTCGGGCGTGCCTTCTGAGACGCTGACGTAGTCGTACGTCGTGGGGTCGACCTTGTTGCCTTGGACCGCGGTGATGAGGTCGCTCCAGGTGGCAGAGTCGGCGATTCCCGTCGTGGGAAGGTTGTTGGCGCTCTGGAAGTTCATCAGCGCGCCACGAAGGATCACGCCCGCGACGCCGACCTGCCACTGCGACTGAAGGGTGACGGGCAGGTTCGGATACTTCCAGGTGAAGGTGCCACTGGTTGGCTGTGAGCGGTCGCTCTGCGGCGAGTTCGCCGTGAAGGCGACCGGCAGGTAGTTGAGTTCGGCGAGGAGTTGCTCCTCCCACGTCGTGCTCGACGCGACCGACGCGAGACGCGGTCGGACCGCGGTGAAGCGACAGGTGGCGACGCACGTCATTCGAGTCGGCAGTTCGATGGTGTAGACGGCGGCCGGTTCCAGTGATCCGGTCACGACGGCTTGCACCTCGTGTTTGCTGATCTGTTGCCACTTGGTGGCGACGTGTGGCCGGGTTTCCAGCTGCGGAAGGTCTTTCACTTTGGTGGCGGCGCTGAAGTGGAGTCGCAAGAGGGGCAACTGGTTCGACAGTGTGGTCGGGACGTTACTCGTGATGACGTAGGAATTGACGACGCTCGTCGCGGAGGCGCCGAGCGCGGGGACCAACGTGGCGGCCACCACCGCCGTTGCAAGGGCGAGCGCGTGGGCGAATCGTCTGGTCACCGATACAGGATAGTCAGTGCCAGCCCCGTTCCCTCGCCGCCTACGATGGGAATGGACGAAGGAGGGGCCGTGGTCCTCGCGAAAATCGTCGGTGTGCTGGTCTTGATCGGGTTGGCGCTCTGGATCATCTTCAGGGTGATCGGCATCATCGCGGGCACGATCTGGTTCCTCTTCGAATTCCTCGTCATCGCCGCCATCGTGGGCGCGGTGTACCACTACTTCAAGCACCAGAAGGCTCGCGGAACCTGAGTCAGTAGGCTACGTAGTTCTGGCGGCGTGGCCGAGTGGTTAGGCAGGGGCCTGCAAAGCCCCGTACTCCGGTTCGAATCCGGACGCCGCCTCAAAAGATCAATCTACGAAAACCATCCTTTATTGGCTCATGGGAATCTAGCGGGGTGAGCTTCATCGGACCACGATCGATCCGAGTACCCGCCAGTTCGGTTTGCCGGCATAAAGCAGCGCTCTGATCCGGTAGTTCTCGAAGTTCCGGAAACCG
>Ga0182015_10001428_pt1 | contig 31527 bp, 35 predicted proteins | sample 712P3MmetaG_FD_120478 | JGI IMG/M metagenome (GOLD analysis project Ga0182015, IMG submission 120478) | Permafrost microbial communities from Stordalen Mire, Sweden - 712P3M metaG | ecosystem: Environmental > Terrestrial > Soil > Wetlands > Permafrost | place: Sweden: Stordalen | collected... | reverse complement strand
TCGCCCAACAGCGGGCGCACGCGAGGGTCCCGTCGGCGTGTGACACGCAGGCGGGGCGCGCGTAGCATCTGTGAATGAGGATCGCCGCTCGAATCAACAGGGATCGTGTTGTGGTGAGCCGAGGTGGCGTCGGCGCGGTGATCGGGGTTGTTGTTCTGACGTTCGCCGTCACAGCTGGGCACGCGTCACCGATCCGTGCCACCCGGGCGCGCGCTGCGGCGTGCGACGTGCCCAGCCTGACCGGTCTCACGCTGCGAACCGCGCGAGCCCGCGCAATCCGCGCCGGGTGCACGCTGCGACTGGTGGACGTCCAGCCCCCCGGGGCGCGTGCGCGCCAACGGGTTGTTCAACAGGTCCCGACTTCCGGGGTCAGCGCGCGGCCGATTCGAGTGTGGCTGGCGCCGCGCTGCCCAAAGCCTGGTCCGACGTCCCTGCCGGCCCGTGAGCCGCTCCTCACGGTGGGCCCGACGGAGCTGATCAGCGGCTTCTATGTCGTCGGAGGCCCAGTATTTCCACCCTGGATCTGCCCGCGGGTACCGGAACCGGAGGCCGACACGATCACGGTCATCGAGCCGACGACGGGGATGACCGTGGGGAGCGCGACGGTGGGCGAAGGCCAGTTGGCAGTCATCCCACTCGCGCCCGGCACCTACGAGGTCCAAGCAGCACCCGCGACTCCCGTGAGCAACCTGGGGCCGCCGACCACCGACAAGACCGTCACGATCCCTGCCGGGATGAGCGTCCGCGAGGACTTCATCGCCGCGGTTCCCTGACGCGGACATCGCGGACGCCAGCTGCCATGATCCGACCCGACCGAGGCCACGGCCGGCGGGTCCTCTGCTTGCACCCGTCGCCGGAGCATGGATCGGCCGCGACCACCGGTGTCGCGAGCGACACCGAATCAATGAGACAAGGAGTGCAGACCGCCCATGACGGTGCTCGACAGTTTCCGCCTCGACGGCAGGGTCGCCGTCGTCACGGGCGGCAACCGCGGGCTTGGCGAGGTGTTCGCTCGCGCGCTGCGCGACGCCGGTGCGCGGGTGGCGATCGCGGCACGCGATCAGGAGCGCTCCGAAAGCGTGGCGCGTGAACTGGGCGCGACCGCGGTCACCACCGACGTCACCGATCCGGCCAGCGTGGCGGCGATGCTCGCCGCGGTGACCGCCGAGCTCGGGCCGGTTGACGTGCTGGTCAACAACGCGGGCGTCTGCTTCCACGGTGCGGCGCTCGAGGTGCCCGACGAGGAGTGGCGCGCGGTGTGGGACGTCAACGTCGATGGGCTGTGGCACTGCAGCCGGGCGGTCGGGGCGCAGATGGTGGAGCGCGGCGCCGGCGTCATCGTCAACATCGGCTCGCTCTCGGCGATGATCGTGAACCGGCCGCAGATGCAGCCGGCCTACAACGCATCCAAGGCGGCGGTCCACCACCTCACGCGTTCGCTGGCGGCCGAGTGGGCGCCGTTCGGCGTCCGCGTCAACGCGCTCGCGCCCGGCTACGTCAAGACGGAGATGGCGCCCGTCGATGAGCCGCAGTTCCGCCGCCACTGGATCGAGGACACGCCGATGCGCCGCTACGCGCTGCCGGAGGAGCTCGGGCCCTCGCTCGTCTATCTCGCGAGCGACGCGTCGAGCTTCATGACCGGGTCGGTGCTCGTCGTCGACGGCGGCTACTCGGTCTACTGAGCCTGCGCGTCCCTGCTCCCTGCGGAATACGGCGACGCACCGGTCACGGCTGCGACCTGCCGCCCTGGAAGTAGGTGCCGGTGCAGGGGTCGATGTAGGTGCCGGCGCTGAAGCGGTTGCCGTGCTGTGGGAAGTACCACTCGACCGCGTCGTAGGCGCGCCGCCCGTGGCAGGTCCCAAGGTGGAAGGCGACGATCCGTGCGGACTCCTCCGTTCCGCTCGCCACGCTCTGGGTGGGGCCGACGTAGTCGGATGTCCCCGTGCCGATCGCCTTCGCGCCGCCCCACGTCGCCCAGTGGATATCGCTCACCAGCCCGGTCGGATCTCCGCCGTTGAACACCGTGCTCGGCCGGGCGTGACCGTAGCCGCGCTGGTTCGGCGCCCACGGGCCTGCGAGGATCGGCGTCGCCTCCGCGAGTGCGCTCGCGGTGAAGATCGCCGCCAGCGCCGCCGCAGCGCAGGCGATCAGGGTGCGGCGCGATGGGCGGCTGCTCATCTGCCGGACCCTAGCGCACAGCGAGCGGGCTGCGGCACAGAACCTCGGTAGCACGCGACGCGGCCACGCACAGCCGGCCGGCTGGCTCAGCGCGGCTCGAGGATCACGAGCGGAATCTCGCGGTCGGTGCGCTGCTGGTAGGTCTCATACCCCGCGTAGATCGCGACCGCCTTCGGCCACAACCGCGCCCGCTCGTCCGCATCGGCGACGCGGGCTCGCACGGCCACGTGCTGGGATCCGATCTGTACGGTCGTCTCGGGGCGTGCGCGCAGGTTGTGAAACCACGCCGGATGCCGCGGGTGGCCGCCCTTTGACGCAATGAGCACGATGTTCTCACCGTCGCGGAGATACACGAGCGGTGTCGTTCGCTTGACGGCGCTGCGGGCGCCGACGTGGTCGAGCAGCAGCATCGGCGGACCGCCGCGGAAGCGATGGCCGACGCGACCGCCGCTCGCGCGGTAGAGCAGCGTGTGCAGGCGCGTCAGCTGCCGGACGGCAAGCCAGAGGCGGTCGTTGCTCTCGCGCTCCACAGCCCCCACGATAGCCGGACCCCGTCGTGCCGCGCGACCGGCGGCGGGCCGCTCGAGCGCAACGTTCAGCCGGCACTCGGGTCCGCCACGCGCGCGACGAAAAGGATCGCGCCACTACCGTCGTCGCGCAGCAGCAGCAGGTAGGGATGGTCGAGGTCGACGCTGACCTGCGGTCCCGGCGGTCGTGCGATCGCGGTTGGCCCGACGATTCCGGTCGCTGCGGCGGCCACCGTGCCCTGCTCGTCGACCTTCAGATCCGCGGCATGCTCGACGAGCGAGATCTGCAGCGGAACCTGCGTCGTGATCCCGCGGAAGTCGGCCGCGGGGCCGAAGGCGTCCGTCATGCCGAGCGTCTCGAGCGGGCCGTTCAACGAGGTCTGTGTGTGCAGGTGCAGCTTCGGCATGAGCAGGTTCACCTCGCGGGTGCGAAGCGCCGCGACGAGCGACGCCAGGCTCGCAGCGTTCAGGCTCGCCTGCAGCGCCGCCAGCGACGTGCCGCGGGGGAGGATTGCGAGCAGCGACAGCGAGGAGGATCGGTAGGGCAGATCGACGGCCTGGTAATCCGATGCCGCGGCGTAGGGGAGGGCGGTGTCGGGCGCCGACATGAACGGGACGCTGACGCTCTGTCCGCTCGATGTCGTGAACGGAGCATCGTGGGTCAGCCGGGCGTCGAACGGCGTCGCCCAGTTGGCCTTCAGGTAGATCGCGTTGGCGAGCACGAAGACCGTTGCGGGGGACACCGAGCCCTCCGGGAGGAGGTCCTCGATCAGCCTGGCCGTGTGCTGGGACACCCAGGCGTTGATGGCCTGGCGCGCCGTTTCCGGTGCCCCGCGAAAATTGGTGTCCTGAGGCGGGGCGGCGAAGGTGCCGGTCAGCGTCTTGACGAACGGGTTCTGCAGTGCGACGCCGGTCTGGATCCACAGTGCGTTTGCCAGCTCGAGCGTCGGTGCCCCCGCCGCGCCGCTCGGAGTAGCCGCCCCGACCGCCTGGCGAAGTGCCGCGGCATTCGCGCTCGCGGAGGCGAGCGACGAGGCGCCGAGGACGTGGTCGATCTGGGCGCCGGTCTGCCCCTCCGCACCCGCGCCGGCCATCGTCAGCGCGGTGTCCACGCTGTAGGGCGAGAAGACGACGTTGCCGCTGCCGCCGAGCAGGCGCAGCAGGTTGAGCGCAAACGAGCTCTCGGCCCCCGCGGCACTCAGGGCGGACGTATACGCCCGTGGCGGTCCGGCGCTTGCCGCCGAACCGCCGATCAGGCCGGCGAGAACGAGGGCTCCGGTGAGTGCCAGCGCGCCGAGCGCCCTGACGCCGATCACGGCGCGCAGCCCGACCTCACGCCCTTCGCGCTCAAACGGGCATTCATGCATGACACGCTACCGCCTCGCCCTGGGAGCTCCACGCGCGATCCACCGCCGCTCGTCCCCGGTGTTCGAGAAGATGTCGGCGAGCCCCCGTAGCTCAGCTGGATAGAGCATCGGACTTCTAATCCGAATGTCGCAGGTTCGAATCCTGCCGGGGGCATCAGAATACCCGCCGGCCAAAGTGGTCCTGCCCACTGTCAGGGTGTGTGTCCTCGGCGGAAGCCTCGCGCTGGCACAGCGGCTACCGCCCGCGGTGGGCGCTATAGTCTGTCCAGTCTGTCCAGAACGGCGGAGATGGTCGTGGCCTGGCAACTGCAAGCAGCCAAACAGCATTTCAGCGAACTCGTGGAGCGCGCTCGGCGCGAGGGCCCGCAGGTCGTGACCAAGCACGGCAAAGAGGCGGTCGTCGTTGTCGCGGCCGAGGATTATCGCCGCCTGCGCGATGGTGGTCCGAGTCTCGTCGACTTCATCCGCGCGGCCCCCGACTTTGATGCGCTTGAGCTCGACCGGGTCAAGGACCTTGGCCGTGGCATCGACCTTTGAGTTTCCTACTCGACACGAACGCAGTCTCGGAGATCCGCCGTGGCCGCGATCAGTGGGTTCGTGCCTGGGTTTCTGAGGTAGCAGACGCCGATCTTCATCTCAGCGTGCTCACGCTAGGTGAGATCCGCAAAGGCATCGAACTGCTGCGCGACCGCGACCCCGCGCAGGCGGAGGTGTTTGCCAGCTGGCTCAACGAACTGCGCACACGCTTCGCCGACCGTATCGTGCCGATCGACGACCGCGTTGCGGAGGAATGGGGGCGACTCAACGCTGCCGCACCCCGCAACACCATCGACGGTCTGATCGCCGCCACGGCACGCATTCGTGGACTTACCGTCGTGACTCGCAACACCGACGACTTCGAAGGATGTGGCGTACCGCTGCTCAACCCCTGGCACCACCAACCCGACGTTCCCGACTGACCACATCTGCCGAAGACGCGGATCACGCGGCGCGACTGCGTGCATTCCCCAATCGCCTGCAAATCGACGCAACCAGCATGTTTCGGTGGCACTCCTAATCCGTTGTCGCAGGTTCGAATCCTGCCGGGGGCATCAGCAGTCCCGCCGCCGCTTCGCGCGCCGGCGTTCAGGCCGCCACCGCCCGCGACCCGAACCGGCGCCGCTCCTTGCGCAACCCGGCCTCGAGCCCGGCTTCAACGGCCGCGCTGTCGAGGAACGGCGCCAGCTTCAGCGTGGGGGCGCGTGCCGCCCTGGCGTTCGCTCCTGTGCGCGGTCGCCTGGGCGGTGGGGTGGTGTCCGCAACCGGCGCGGACGTGCGCCGCTCGCTCACCGCGCCCGCGGTGGCGGCGAGGCGCCGGGCTCGCAGATGGCGACCGACCAGGCGCAACTCGTGCTCGGAGAGACTCCGTCTCTTCCTCCCCGTGACGACGTAAACGGCGGCAGCCGTGGGGGCCAGCTCGTGGAGCGCGCCGGCAGCTTCGCGAACCGTCCCGTAGATGTAGGCGGGCAGACCCTGCGGTCTGACCACGTAATAGGTGGGGGGCATCAGGGTCGTGCTCATCGCGGCTCCTCGTTTCCCGCGGTGTTCGCAGGCGCGTGCGAAATCGCGGCCGGCTCCGCTGCGTTCTGCCCGCGCGCCACTGCGAGCGCCTCATCGGCCTCGGGCAGCGCTGCGGCGTCCGTCTGCAGGCCGGGCCGCAGTCGCAGCTCGTGGAGTACGTCGCTGATCGCGCTCATCGCGCTCCCGCGCGCCGATGCGCGACGCGGACAAACGCCGCCCCCGAGCCGGGGCGGCGGTGTAGCGGTGCGTTCGCGAAACGATCTGCAACGAAAGCAGAGTCGGGCACATTGACCTCCGGGCTCGTGAACAACCGTCTCGGAAAGTCAGACATTGCTGCCCTCCCACGCTCGGTGGGCTGGCCCCGCAGTCAAAGCCCTTCTCGCGAGCGATCTTAGTGCTCGCGTCGGATAACGCAAACGATCGCCCCCGGGCGGCGACCTCGAACGCGCAGTCCGACGCGCGAAACGCGCTCATGCCACGCCGGTGCGGCGTGGGGCGCGCCTCAGCGACGCTCGTTCTCGGCCCGCTGCCTCAGCTTCCGCTGATGCCACGCGTAGTAGGCGAGGCCAAGGATGATCACGAGGACGATCACCGCGACGAAGGCGCCGCGCCGGTGGTGGGTCGTTGCGGCGCCGAGAACGGCGATCGTGCTGATGAGACCCTGGACAATCATCTCTCCTCCTTGGTCAGGAGCGTCTGTTTCGCGGTCGCTCGGGCGCCTCGAGCTCGCTCGCGTCCGCAGCGACGATCAGCCGCGCGGCGGTCGCGACGTCCCTCGCCGTGCGGCGGGCCGTCCCGTTGGTGCGAACAAGTATCGCCGGTATGCCGATCGCCTCGGCGCCCGCGACGTCGGCGGTCGGGTTGTCGCCGACCATCCAGCGGCGCGGCGGATCGCCGAATGCGCGCAGCGCGAGCCGGAAGGCTTCCGGGTGGGGCTTCTCATAGCCGGTGGCGGCCGAGCTGAACACCCGCTCGACGAGTCCACCCAGACCCAGTTGCTCGACCAGCGTCGAGAGCTCCGGCACGTGGTTGGATAGCACCGCGTTGCGCCAGCCGGCGGCGGCCGTGGCGCCGAGCGCCTCGGCGCTGTCGTCAAACACGCGCCAGCCCCTCGATGCGTCCGTGAAGCGCAGTCGGAATGCATCGACGAGCTCCGGCACCCGTGCCTCTGCGACGGCTCCTGACAGCGCGCGGCTCAGCATTGGCGTGATCGCCTGCCACCACGCGTCCGGGCTCGACAGCTCGGGGTGTGGCTCGTTGTGGCGATCCCATGGGAACCCGCCCTTCAGCGCGGCCCGCACCCCATCCAGCTCGGCGGCGTGGCCGGGCGCCAGCTCGTCGAGCAGCTCGAGCATGCAGCCGCCCCACAGGCCGGGGCGCCACGCCAGCGTCCCGTCGAAGTCCCAAAGCACGACGCCGCGCACCGCCCGGATCATCGCGGATGCGCTCGGCGGGCGGTCGCGGTCTAGGGCACGAGGCCGTAGCCAAACGAGCCGGTCAGGCGCTCGCTGCCGTCCTCGGTCACCAGCAGCAGGTCCTCGACGCGCGTGCCGCCGACGGCGAGGTCGACAGTACCCGGTTCGATCGCGATCACGTCGCCCTCGACCAGCGGGCTCGGGTCGCCACGGCCGAGGATCGGCGGCTCGTGGACCTCGAGTCCCACACCGTGTCCGAGGCTGAAGTAGAAGCCGGAGCGCAGGGTTTCGCCGGGTGCCTTGGTGCGCTGCGTCGGATGTCCCGCCGCTTCGAACACCTCGCAGGCCAGCGCGTAGAGCTCCACTCCGGGCGTGCCGGGCCGCACCGCGCTGCAGGCCCGCTCGTGGACCTCGAGCACGAGCTCGTGGATCTCGGCGATCGCGTCGCTGATCTCGCCGCGCACGAACGTGCGTGTCATGTCCGACCAGCAGCCGGAACTCTCGTCGCGCGGCCACAGGTCGATCTCGATCGGGGTGTGCGGCGGCAGCGGTCCGGCCCCGCTCTCGTGGCCGACGGCCGGATTCGGTCCCATCGGCTTGACCATGATGTCCGGCGGCGCCGGCGCTCCGCCGCGTGCGCACAGCTCGCGGATGCGCGCGCGGACGCTTTCGGCGGTCAGCACCTCGCCCTCGAGCACGAGCCGGTCGCCCTCGATGCTCGCCTCGCGGAGCATCGCCGCGGCCTCGCTCATCGCGGCAACGGCGACCTCCGACGCGCGGCGGATGCCGGCCATCTCGGCGGGGCTCTTGCGACGGCGGCGCGCGACGAACATCGCGTCATCGGTCGTGAGCTCGACGCCGGCCGCGCGCAGCCTGTCGGCCAGCGCGAGCGGGAACTCCGGCGGCACGACGGCGGAGCGGATGCCGAGCGCCGCGACGGCGCGCACGCACACCTCGGCGTCGGCGTCATCGCGCGGTCGCCCGTCGGCGATCAGCGCGTCGCGTCCGAACTCGTCCGCCAGCAGACGCTCCACCTCTGGCGCGGCAATTGCGATTCGCCCCTCCTCGAGCGCGTGCGTCAGCACGGCACGCCGGCCGTCGGCCTCGAGGTAGAGGAAGGCGTCCCCGATCGCCAGCGGCAGCTCGTGGCGCAGTGCCGGCGAGCGCTCGGTGTCGCCGTAGATCAGGACGTTCATCGGTGCGAACCCTCGCACAGCGCCGCCGCCGATGCGCCCACCCTTCCGGCGTAGCTCCGCGCGCCGCGGCCGCGACGCCGGTTGAAACGTTCTAGCGCCACAGCCCTCCACGGCTTCGCGGGATCGAAGCGGGTGGCGTGGGCCGTGGTGGAGCTCATCCTGTTGATCTGCGCATCGAATTGCGCGCGCAGAGACGCACGCAATAAACCACACATTGAGCTCGGGCGTCGCCGTCGCGCAGCCACGCCGTCGCGATCGACACCGGCGGCGGGAGCCGCGCGTGGCATAGGCTGCGGAGCAGATGCGGTTGCTACGCCCCACGTCCCGGCTCTGCCGCGAGCTGACCCGCGTCCTTCCGCAGCGTCCGTTCTCGATCGAGTTCTGGGATGGCGGGCTCGTGCCCGCGACCACGTCCGGGGCGCCCACCTTCTACGTCCGCCGCGCTTCGGCGATCGCCCATGCGCTGCGCTCTCCCGGTCCGCTCGGGCTGGGGCGCGCCTACGTCGAGGGCTCGCTGGAGACCGACGACATCGACGGCGCGTTCCTGATCGTCGACGACTGGGTGCCGCCGGCGATCAGCGGCGCGGACAAGCGCAGGCTGCTCGCCGCGCTGGCGCTGGCGGCGCTGCCCGGTGGGATCCCCCGCCGGCCCTCGACCGAGCTGCTGCTGGCGGGAGAGCGTCACAGCCCCCAGCGCGACGCCGAGGCGATCCGCTACCACTACGACGTCGGCAACGAGTTCTTCGCGCTGTTCCTCGACCCCTCGATGACCTACAGCTGCGCGCTGTTCTCGCGCGGCGCGCAGACACTCGAGGAGGCGCAGCACGCCAAGCTCGACCTGATCGCGGGCAAGCTCGAGCTGCAGGCGGGGCAACGCGTGCTTGACGTCGGCTGCGGCTGGGGGAGCTTCGCGATCCACGCGGCGCGGGAATACGGCGTGTACGTGACCGGCATCACGCTGTCGCCCTCGCAGGCCGAGCTGGCGCGGGAGCTCGTCAGCGCCGCCGGGGTCGCCGACCGCGTCGAGATCCGAATCGCCGACTACCGCGAGCTGGCCGGCGAGCCATACGACGCGATCGCCAGCATCGGCATGGCCGAGCACGTCGGCCAGTCCCGGATCGACGAGTACGCCCGCTCGCTGGATCGCGTGCTGAAGCCCGGCGGCGTGCTCCTCAACCACGCGATCAGCCTGATGCGCCCGGAGGAGGATCCGCTCGCCGACAAGTTCACGATGCGCTACGTCTTCCCCGACGGTGAGCCGCTGCTGCTCTCACGCGTCCAGCTCGCCTTCGAGCGCGCCCACCTCCGCACGGAGCACATCGAGGGCTTTATGACCGACTACGCGGTCACGCTGCGCCACTGGCACGACCGCCTCGATGAGCACCTCGAGGAGGCCGAGCGGATCGCCGGCGCCCAGCGCCTGCGGGTCTGGCGGCTCTACCTCCGCGCCGCCCGCCACGGCTTCGACGTCGGCTACACCTCCGTCTACCAGCTCAAGGCGCGCAAGGACGCGGTCTAGCGGTTCTCGTCCCGTGGCTGCACGCTCGCGCGGCGCGCTCCACGCAACCGTCCGATGACGACCTGCACGCCCGCGCGGCACGGCGCCCGGGCGCTCCCTCACTCGTCCGGCCGCGAGTAGACCGCGCGCCACCACAGCTCGGCCAGCACGCGCGCCGTCTGCGCCGCGTCCGATCCCCCGACGACGACCTCGCGCACGACCTGCGCCTCGACCATCGCGAGCAGCGCGTTGGCCGAGGTGCTGGCGGGGATGTCGGACGGCGCGATGCCGCGCTGCTGGTCCCCGCGGATGCGTCGCGCGGCGGCGTTTCGCAGGCGCATGATGTAGGGCTCCCATTCCGGCGGCATGCGGTCCATCTGGCCGGAAAGCCGCGCGGCCAGCTGCAGCACGGTCGCGTTGCGATCGACCGCGGCGACGGTCGCCGTGAGGGCCCGGTGCAGGTCGCGGCGCGGGTCGTCGGCGCCGTCGAGGTAGGGCGCGGCGGCCTCATAGATCTCCGAGAAGGCGAGCTGGATCAGGCGGTCGATCACCGCCCGCTTGTTGGGGAAGTAGAAGTAGAGCGCTGTGCGGCTGACGAACGCGCGCCGCGCGATCGCATCGATCGTGATCCGCTCGAAGGGCTCCAGCGCCAGCGCCTCGCGCGCCGCGTCGAGGATCAGCGACTCGGTGTCGTTGCGCGAGGATTGGTGTGCGCCGGCGATCGAAACAGCCTACGACGTTGATCCACGATCTCCCGCGCGCCCGCGCTCGCGAGCGCACGCCCGCGCGGAGAACCGCCCGCTACGCCGCCGCGATCGCCAGGCAGGCGTTCTGGCCGCCGAAGCCGAAGGAGTTCGACAGCGCGAGTCGCACGTCCGGCGCCTCGCGGGCGCCGTCGACGAGGTAGTCGAGGTCGCAGTCAGGGTCGGGCTCCGAGTAGTTGATCGTCGGCGGCAGGATGCCCCGTCGCAGCGCCTCGATGCAGACCAGCGCCTCGGTTGACCCGGCCGCTCCGAGCAGGTGGCCGATCGCCGACTTGGTCGAGGAGATCGGCGGCGCGCCCGGGCCGAAGCACTCGCGGATCGCGATCGACTCGACGCGGTCGTTGATCGGCGTGCCGGTGCCGTGAGCGGAGATGAAGCCGACCTGATCCGGGGTGACGCCGGCATCCTCGAGGGCCGCCCGCATCGCGATCAGCGCGCCCGTGCCGAACTCGTCGGGCTGGACCATGTCGAAGGCGTCGTTGGAGGCGCCGTAGCCGACGATCCGTCCGTAAACGGTCGCGCCGCGGGCGGCCGCGTGCTCCTCGCGCTCGAGGATCAGCACGCCCGAGCCCTCGCCCATCACGAAGCCGTCGCGGCGCGCGTCGAAGGGGCGCGAGACGCCCGCGGTCGAGAGCGCGCCCATCCGCCGGAACGCCGCGATGCACAGCGTGGTCATCGCGGCCTCGGCGCCGCCGGCGACGACGATGTCCGCGCTGCCGCGCTCGATCATCCGCATGCCCTCGCCGATCGCGTGCGCGCCCGTGGCGCAGGCCGAGGCGACGCTGAACCCGGGGCCGTGCAGGCCAAGCCGGATCGCGACCGCGCCGGCGGCGGCGTTGGGCATCATCATCGGCACGAAGTTCGGCGAAACGCCACGCTCGCCGCGCGCGAGGAACGACTCGCACTGCTCCTGCAGCGTGATCAGCCCCCCGACGCCGGTGCCGAGGATCACGGCGATGCGGCCTGGGTCGCAGTCGCTGAGCCCCGCCTCGGCGGCCGCCTGGTCGGCTGCGGCGACGCCGAACTGCGCGAAGCGGTCGGTGCGCCGGGCGACGCGGGGGTCCATATATCGCTCGGGGTCGAAGTGCAGCGCCCGCGACTCGCCGTCGACGATCCCCGACGCTCCGGCCGCGAGCGACTCGAAGAACGCGTCCGCGCCCTCTCCCAGCGAGGTGACGACCCCGCGTCCGGTGACCGCGACGCTCACGCCGAGGCCGGCTCGTTCGCGAGCGAGAGGGTCAGGCGAACCGCGTCGCCGACGCCGCTGATCGACTTCAGCTCGCCGTCGGCGATCTTGACGTCGAAGCGGTCCTCGAGCGCCGTCACCAGCTCGACCAGTTCGAGCGAGTCGATGTCGAGGTCGCGCCATTCCGTCTCCATCGTCGCCTCACCGGCGCCGGGAACCTTCAGCTGCTCCAGTTCCTCGCGCACACCGGCGAGGACCTCGTCCTGTGTCAGTGACATCAGCTGCTCCTTGTCGTTTCGGTCATGTTGTCCTTCCAGGCGGCGAGTCCTGCGGCCCAGACGAAGCCGGCGCCGAAGGCCACCATCGCGACCAGCGATCCCGGCTGCAGGTGGCCCTCGCGCTGCGCCGCTGCGAGCGCGAGCGGGATCGACGCCGCCGAGGTGTTCGCCGTCCACTCCACGTTGAACGAGACCTTCTCGTGGGGCACGCCGAGCGCGTCCGCGACCGCGCTGACGATCCGCGCGTTGGCCTGGTGCGCGACGAAGTAGTCGACCTCCTCCGCGCTGACGCCGTTTGCAGCAAGGACCTCCTGCGCGGCCTCGGTCATCCGGTGCACGGCGTGGCGGTAGACCTGCTGGCCGGCCATCCGCAGCCTGGGCCCCTCGCGCTCCGCATACAGCGTGTCGGCCAGCGTGTCGTCATAGCCGAACACGAAGCTGCCGATGCCGCGACCGCGGGCGCCCGGGCCGACCAGCACCGCGCCGGCGCCGTCGCCGAACAGCACCGCGGTGGCGCGGTCCTCGTGGTCGGTGATCCGCGAGAGCGCCTCGGCGCCGCAGACGAGCACGCTGCGCGCCCGCCCGCTCTCGATCAGCGCGGCGGCCTGATCGAGGCCGTAGAGAAACCCGCAGCACGCGGCGTTGATGTCGAGAACCCCGGCGCTGGGCGCTCCGATCCTGGCTGCGACGGCGGGCGCCAGACCGGGAGTGAGGCGATCTGGGGTGATCGTCGCCACGATCAGATGGTCTACTCCGGCTGCACTGCAGCCGGCATCAATAATCGCGTCCGTGCAGGCGGCGGCCGCGATCTCGGCCAGCGTCTCCGTTTCCCGCAGGTGGCGGCGCTCACGGATGCCGGTGCGCCGGACGATCCATTCGTCGCTTGTGTCCAGGCGCGCGACCAGGTCGGCGTTGGTGATCAGCTGGCTCGGCACGGCGGCGCCGACGCCGAGGATCGTCGGGGTCGGCCGCTCGCCGCCGCTGCGCGGGGACGCGGTCATCGGACCCCAGCACACTCGATTTCCGCCCGCATTCGCAGCAGATTTGACACCCTGCGACGAAGTGTCAAATGCGGACCGGCGTGGTCAGCGGGCCGCCACGGCCCGACCGGGGTACAGGTAAAACAGCGCGACCAGGCCGCAGAGGACGAGGCTGACCGACGCGCTGGCGAACGCGACGCCGATCGCGATCGCATACACCAGCAGGCCGGCGCCGTTGCGCCGCATGAGGTAGCCGACGTGCTGCTCGCCAACCCAGGCGGCGAACAGCTTGCGCCGTGCGGCCCAGAGGTAGGTGCTGAAGAACGCGATCGACATCGCCAGCAGCGTCCCGGCGTAGACGGCGGCCGCCACGTGCTCGTCGGCTCCGGCGTGCAGGTAGTTCGCGAGCAGCCCGGTCGGGAAGGGGATCAGCGTGACGAACATCAGCAGCAGCAGGTTCAGCACCATCAGCGGGCGGTCGGCGTGGTCGATGCGGTCGAACTGCGCGTGGTGGTTCATCCAGATGATCCCGATCGTGAGGAAGCTGACGACGTAGGTGGCGTAGTGGGGCCATTCGTTGCCGAGTGCGTGCGCGAGCCCGCCCGGCGGGGCGCTGACGTGGAGTCCGAGCACGAGCAGCGTGATCGCCACCGCGAACACGCCGTCGCTGAAGGTCTCGAGGCGGTCGGTGTTCGGCGCCGGCGGTGATTTGGGCGTCTCGGTGTCCATCGATCTGCGCGCTATGACGCTACCGCCATAATCAGTCGCGATGGCGCAGGCGAGCATTGCGGGCGATCCGGCGGGCGCGTTCGAGCGCGCGCCGAGCGTGTTTCGCGAATGGGTGAGCGCCGGCGAGCCGGGGCGCTACCACCTCTACGTCGCGGCGGCGTGCCCCTGGTGCCACCGCACGATGATCGTGCGCGAGCTGCTGGGGCTGCAGTCGGCCGTCGGGATCTCGTTCCTTGACCCGATCCGCGACGAGCGCGGCTGGGAGTTCAGCGGCGGGCGCTTCGTCGATCTGGTCGAGGGCATGCGCTTCCTCTCCGAGGCCTACGCTCGAAGCGACGCGGCGCCCGCCGCGCGCGTCACCGCGCCGGTGCTGTGGGACCGCGAGGCCGGGCGGATCGTCAACAACGAGTCAAGCGAGATCATCCGCATGTTCGAGACCGGCGCGTTCGGCGCTGGCGGTCCCGCCCTCTACCCGCCGGAGTCCGCGGCGGAGATCGACAGGGTCAACGAGCGCGTCTATGAGACGCTCAACAACGGCGTCTACCGCTGCGGCTTCGCCCGCACGCAGCAGGCCTACGAGGCGGCGTTCTGGCCGCTGTTCGAGACGCTCGACTGGCTCGAGGAGCTGCTGGGGAGGCGGCGCTTCCTGCTCGGGGCGGCGCCGACCGAGGCCGACTGGCGCCTCTTCCCGACGCTCGTGCGCTTCGACGCGGTCTACCACGGACACTTCAAATGCAACCTGCGGCGGCTGATCGACTACCCGAACCTGTGGGGCTACACGCGCGAGCTCTACCAGTGGCCGGGCGTCGCGGCGACCGTCGAGCTCGACGAGATCAAGCGCCACTACTACATGACGCACGCCGCCCTGAACCCGAGCCGAATCGTGCCGGCCGGTCCCGAGATCGACTTCGGGAGCGCGCACGGCCGCGGGTGAGCGCTGGGGGCGGGGGAGGGGGCTCAGGCGCTGCTTGAGGCCGACCAGATGTTGATGTCGCCGTCGCTCGCGTAGCGGTCGATCTCCTCGAGCTCCTCGGCGGTGAAGTCCGTGTTCGCGAGCGCCGCGACGTTCTGCTCGAGCTGGGCGACGCTCGAGGCGCCGAGCAGCGCCGAGCTGACGCGGGGGTCGCGCAGCACCCAGGCGACCGCGAGCTGGGCGAGCGACTGGCCGCGCCGCGCGGCGATGTCGTTCAGCGCGCGGGCGCGGGCGAGGTTGTCGTCGGTCAGCATCTTCTGCGCGAGCGCCTCGCCCACGCGCACGCGCGAGTCCTCGGGGATGCCGTCGAGGTAGCGGTCGGTGAGCATGCCCTGGGCGAGCGGCGAGAAGACGATCGCGCCGACCTGCTCGCGCCCCAGCACATCCAGCAGCCCACCCTCGACCCAGCGGTTGAGCAGCGAGTAGGAGGGCTGGTGGATCAGCAGCGGCGTGCCGAGGCCGCGGAGGATCTCGATCGCGCGCTGCGTTCGCTCGGGCGAGTAGGAGCTGATCCCGACGTAAAGCGCCTTGCCCTGGCGCACAGCGGTGTCGAGCGCACCCATCGTCTCCTCGAGCGGCGTGACCGGGTCCACGCGGTGGCTGTAGAAGATGTCGACGTAATCCAGGCGCATCCGGGCGAGCGACTGGTCGAGGCTCGAGAGCAGGTATTTGCGCGAGCCGAAGTCGCCATAGGGCCCCGGCCACTGGTCGTAGCCCGCCTTCGTCGAGATGATCAGCTCCTCGCGGAAGGGCCGGAAGTCCTCGCTGAAGATGCGACCGAAGTTGGTCTCCGCGGCGCCGTAGGGCGGCCCGTAGTTGTTCGCGAGGTCGAAGTGCGTGATGCCGAGGTCAAAGGCGCGGCGAAGGATCGTCCGGCTATTGGCGAGCGGGCGGTCGTCGCCGAAGTTCTGCCACAGGCCCAGCGAGATCGCCGGCAGGTCGATCCCGCTCGAGCCGACGCGGCGGTAGGACATCTGGTCGTAGCGCGCGGCGTCAGGGACGTAGAACGGGTTCGCGCGGTCGGGGTTGAATGGCACGGGCGCGAGTATCGCACGCAGTTGTGGCCGGATGCCGGCACGCGCCACAGCGGCGTTCCGGCGCATCAGGCGAGCGGGGGATCGCTGCTAGATTGGGTGCGCTTGGTGGGCGTAGCTCAGTTGGTAGAGCTCCGGGTTGTGGTCCCGGCGGTCGCGGGTTCGAGTCCCGTCGCTCACCCTCGATTAATGCCAGCAAGACCGCCGACGTTGGGAAGCCGCCTTGCTGGCCAGAACTGAGTCCATGGACCAATCGTGGACCGATTCCGTCTCAGCACGGCTACGCGGGGACTCGTTCCGGGCCTTTTCGGCGTGCGCGACCCCAGAACTGCGGCTCGGGATGGCTCATCACCCGAGGGTCGCGGGTTCGAATTCCGCCCCCGTTATGCAGGAGCCATCTCTCGCCATGGGTGGCTGGTTCCGAGCAGTGTTTCGCAAAGTTGCGTGATCCCGTACGGTTATTGCGGTCGCTGGTCTTGTGTCGGTACGATTGAGCGGTGTCCGGCAGGCTCCTGGTCGAGGCGAGGGGCCTCACGAAGACGTATCGGGCCCGGAAGGGTGTGCCAGCGTTCCGCGCCGTCGACGGGATCGACTTCGAGTTCGGGCGCGGGGACGTGTTCGGCTTCCTGGGCCCGAACGGCGCCGGGAAGTCCTCGACGATGCGGATGCTCGGCGCCACCTCCCCGGTAAGCTCGGGCACGCTCCGCGTGCTCGGCATGGATCCGGCGCACGAGGGGCCCGAGATCCGGGCGCGGATCGGCGTCGTTCCACAGGACGACTGCCTCGACCGTGAGCTGACAGTTCGCGAGAACATCTTCGTCTACGGCCGCTACTTCGGGCTCGCGAAGAACGTCATCCGCGATCGCCTCGGCGGTCTGCTCGCCTTCGCGCAGCTCGAGGAGAAGGCAGATGCCCAGGTCGAGACCCTCTCCGGCGGCATGCGCCGCCGGCTCACGATCGCGCGCTCGCTGATCAATGAGCCCGAGATCCTGCTGCTCGACGAACCAACCACGGGCCTCGATCCGCAGGCGCGGCACGTGCTCTGGGATCGGCTTTACCGCCTGAAGCGGGACGGCGTCACGCTGATCATCACGACCCACTACATGGACGAGGCAGAGCAGCTTTGCGACCGGCTCGCGGTGATGGACGCCGGCAAGATCGTGGCAGAGGGCTCGCCGCGCGACCTGATCGAGTCGCACGTGACGCGCGAGGTCCTCGAACTGCGTTTCCCGGCGGACGTACATGCAGAGGTTGCGGAGCGCCTCCGTGCAGCCGAGCTCGGGCGTCGGATCGAGTTGCTGCCGGACCGCGTCGTCGTCTACACCGACGACGGCGAGGCGGCGCTCGGCGCCGTCCACGAGATGGCGTTCGCGCCGATCACCGCGCTCGTGCGGCGCGCGACGCTCGAAGACGTCTTCCTGAAGCTCACCGGCCGCTCGCTCGTCGACTGACATGGGGCGCGCCTGGCACGCCTTCCGCTACTGGCTGACGGTCTACGGTCGCACCTGGCGCGGCACCATCGTCATCAGCGTTGCGAACCCGATGCTCTTCCTGCTCGGGATCGGCGTCGGCCTCGGTCACCTCGTCGAGCATGGCCATTCGGCGACCCTCGGCGGCGTCTCCTACATCGCCTTCTTCGCGCCGGGGCTGCTCGCGGCGTCTGCGATGCAGACGGGCTACATCGAGGGCGGCGGACGCGTCGCAGCTGCCGCCGGCTGGGTCGGCGCCTACCGAACCGCCGTGACGACGCCGCTGGAGCCGGGCGAGATCATGGCCGGCCACCTGCTTTTCGTCGCCTTCCGGGTGCTCACCTCGAGCGCAGTGTTCGTCGCGGTGATGGCGGTGTTCGGCGTCGCCGCCGGATGGTGGGTGCTCGCGGCGCTGCCCGCCGCGCTCCTCACCGGGCTCGCCTTCGCCGCTCCGGCCGCCGCCTGGGCGGTCGGCCTGCGCTCGGTTGCGAAGACGCAGACCGTCTACCGCTTCGTGCTGATGCCGATGTACATGTTCTCCGGCACGTTCTTTGCGCTCGGCCAGCTGCCGCGCGGCGTTCGACTCGTCGCGTCCGCACTGCCGCTCTCTCAGGGCGTAGCTCTCTGCCGGTCGCTCAGCCTCGGCACCGCCTCTGCGTCAGGCGTCGCAGCGCGGGCCGGCTACCTCCTCGCCTTCGTCGTGGTCGGGATCGCTGTGGCGCGCGTCACCTACCGTAGGCGGCTGCACGGATGATCGCGACCGGTTGGACGCGCCAGCGTACGGGCAGCCTCGTCGCGCGAAACGCGCTCATCTACCGCCGCTCGCTGGCGACCGTGCTTTCGAGCCTCCTTGAGCCGGTGCTCTACCTGCTCTCGATCGGCTTCGGCGTCGGCAGGCTCGTCGGCAAGGTGCCCGGCGTCGACGTGCCCTACGCCGCATTCGTCGCGCCGGCGATCCTTGCCACCACGGCGATGAACGCGGCCTTCAACCAGATGACCTTCGTCGTGTTCACGCGGATGAAGACGGAGCGGACCTACGACGCGATCGTGCCGACGCCGCTCTCGGTTGCCGACATCGCGCTCGGTGAGATCGTGAGCGCTGTGCTGGGCGGTCTGCTCCCCTGCGTCGGATTCGTGAGCGTGATGGTCGCACTCGGCCTGGTCATCTCGCCCGGCATCTTGCTGGCGATCCCCGCCGCTCTGCTGATCGGCTACGCGTTCGCCGCCGCCGGGCTCGCCGTGACGACCTACCTCCGCGACTTCTCGGATTTCCAGCTGATCCAGCTGGTGATGTTGCCGATGTTCCTGTTCGCGACGACCTTCTACCCGCTCTCCGTCTATCCGGGCTGGGCCCGGCCGGTGGTCGAGATCCTGCCGCTCTACCAGAGCATCCAGCTGCTGCGGGAGCCGGCGCTCGGAATCTTCCACTGGGACATCGCTGGCGCCGTGCTCTACCTGTTCGCCTTTGGCTCGCTCGCACTGGCGCTCGCCACGCGGCGGCTCACGCGGCGGCTGCTGCCGTAGCGGCGGCAAGGCGCTTGCAAGAATTGTCGTAAAATTGCAGCGTGCCTCGCAAACTTGCGGACGTCGCGAAGCAGGCCGGGGTCAGCGAGGCCACTGTCAGCCGCGTCCTCAACGGCCGCCCCGGGATCTCGGAGGCCACGCGCGCCGCCGTCCTGACGGCGCTCGACGTCATCGGCTACGAGCGCCCGACGCACCTGCGCGTCCGGCGCGCCCGCATGGTCGGGCTGATCGTGCCGGAGCTCCAGAACCCGGTCTTCCCGGCGCTCGCCGAGATCGTGGCGGGCGCGCTCGCCCAGCGCGGCTTCAACGCCGTGCTCTGCACGCGCACCGGGAGCATGTCGGAGGCTGAATACGTCGAGATGCTCCTCGAGCGCCAGGTCTCGGGGATGATCTTCGCCGGCGGCCAGTACGCGGAGGCTGATGCGCCCCACGAGCACTATGAGCGCCTGTTGCAGCTGCGCCTGCCCGTCGTGCTCGTGAACGGCGCTGCCGAGCACCTCGACTTCCCGCGCGTCTCGACCGACGACGCCGTCGCCATGGAACAGGCCTACTCGCATCTGGCTGACCTCGGCCACGAGCGGATCGGCCTCATCCTGGGTCCGCCCGACCACGTGCCCTCGGCGCGCAAGCTAGCGGCGTTCGCGCGCGTGGCGAAGGTGGCGATGCCGTCGGAGCTCGTCGAGCGGACGCGGTTCTCGCTCGAGGGCGGACACGCGGCGACTCTGCGCCTGATCGAGCACGGCGTCACGGGAATCATCTGCGCGAGCGACCCGCTGGCGCTGGGCGCGATCCGCGCCGCCCGCCGGACGGACCTCTCGGTGCCTGGCGACCTCTCTGTGGTCGGCTACGACGACTCGGCGTTCATGAGCTGCACCAGTCCGCCGCTCACGACCGTACGGCAGCCGATCGAGGCGATCGGCCGTGCCGCTGTTGAGATGCTCGTGGGGCAGATCGAGGGCTCGACGGTCTCCGCCGACGAGCTCTTCTTCGAACCGGAGCTAGTGGCGCGGGGCTCGACCGGTAACGCGCCCGGACGCTAAAGCGCATCTCTTGCGCTCTGCAGTACGAAAACTGCAGACATCGGTTTAGGTCTTGCATTGTTTTATCGGGTGTGTCATTCTCGCCCCCATGAGGGAGAGGGACGCGACGGAGGCGGCTGCTCAGCTGCGCGAGCCTGAGGGCGCGGTCGAGCGCCCGTGGTGGCACGAGGCGGTCGTCTACCAGGTCTATATTCGGAGCTTCGCCGACGCGAACGGTGACGGGATCGGCGACCTGCCGGGGGTGCGGGCGCGCCTGCCCTATCTGGCCGCGCTCGGCGTTGACGCGCTGTGGTTCAACCCGTGGTACCCGTCGCCGCTCGCCGACGCCGGCTACGACATCACCGATTACCGCTCGATCGATCCCGCTTTCGGGACGCTGTGGGAAGCCGAGCAGCTGATTGCGGAGGCGCGGGCGCTCGGCATCCGCACGATCGTCGACATCGTCCCGAACCACGTCTCGAACGAGCACCCGTGGTTCCGCCAGGCGCTCGCCGAGTCAGCCGGATCCCCCGCCCGCGAGCGCTTCTGGTTCCGGCCGGGAACCGGCGAACAGGGCGAGCTGCCGCCGAACGGCTGGCAGTCGATCTTTGGTGGTCCGGCCTGGACGCGCGTCGGCGACGGCGACTGGTACCTGCACCTCTTCGCCCCCGAGCAGCCCGACCTCAACTGGCAGCACCCGGAGGTGTGGGCCGAGCACGAGGACATCCTTCGCTTCTGGTTCGACCGCGGCGTCGCCGGCGTACGCATCGACTCTGCGGGGCTACTGGTCAAGGACCCCGAGCTCCCCGAAGAGCAGCCGGAGGCCGCCCCGGGCGATCATCCGTTCACCGACCGTGACGAGCTGCACGAGATCTACCGCCGCTGGCGCACGATCGCGGACGGCTACGAGGAGCCCCGGATGCTTGTCGGCGAGGTGTGGCTGCCCGACGTCGAGCGCTTCGTGCGCTACCTGCGTCCCGACGAACTCCACACTGCGTTCAACTTCGACTTCCTGGCGTGCCCGTGGGAGCCCGGTCCCATGCGGATCTCGATCGAGTCTGCGCTCGCGGCCCATGCGCCCGTGGACGCGCCGGCGACCTGGGTGCTTTCGAACCACGACGTCACCCGCCCGGTCACGCGCTATGGCCGGGCAGACACCCGGTTCGCCTTCGAGACCAAGCGCGCGGGGACGCCCACGGACCTCGTTCGCGGCGCGCGGCGCGCGCGGGCGGCTGCACTGCTTGCGATGGCGCTGCCCGGCTCGATGTACATCTACCAGGGCGAAGAGCTCGGACTGCCGGAAGTGGAGACCATCCCCGCCGACCGGCGCCAGGATCCGATGTGGCGCCGCTCCGGCGGCGTCGATCCCGGCCGCGACGGGTGCCGGGTCCCGATCCCGTGGGCCGGTGCGAAGCCGCCCTACGGCTTCAGCCCGAACGACGACGCCCGCCTCTGGCTCGATCAGCCCGGCGACTGGGCGCCGCTCTCAGTCGAGGCGCAGACTGACGACCCGGCCTCGATGCTCAACCTCTACCGCGCGGGGCTTCGCCTCCGCCGCGAGGCCCCGTGGGGCGTCGGCTCCGAGCTGCACTGGCTCGAGTGCGGCGACGCCGTGATTGCGTTCGCGCGCGGCGATCGGTTCCTCTGCATCGTGAACTTCGGTCCTGAGCCGGTTGAACTTCCCGTCGGGGCCGACGTCCTCCTGGGGAGCGCCACGCTGGTCGGCGACGCGCTGCCGCAGGACACCACGGTCTGGTTGGTCCAGGCCGCAAATGGGACTCCGTTGAACATCGAGTCGAGCCTAAACGAGCACAACAACCATCCAGGAGAAGGAGAGGGCGGACAATGAAACGCAGAGTCAGGGATAGAGGAAGGACAATGGAATTCAACATCAGGCCGATTGCGGCCATTCGCATCGGCACGGCGCTCGCAGCTATGAGTGTGGCTGTCGCGGTGGCTGTCGGCGCGGCGTCGACTGCGTCGGCGAGTCCGTCGGTGAGCATCACCGTCGCGTCGCTGGTCCCGGGCGCCACGGCCGCGGCGACGGCGCAGTTCAACACCCAGGTAAAGCAGTTCGAGGCCGCGAACCCGGGGATCAATGTCACGTCGGTTCAGTACGACTGGACCGGCCCGACGTTCGCCGCCGAGCTGGCCGCGGGGACGCTGCCGACTGTGTTCACGGTCCCGTTCACCGATGGCCGTTCGCTCGGCGAGGCCGGGCAGCTGGCCAACCTGACGAAGTACGCGAAGTCCTACTCGTGGTTCAAGGACTTCAACCCCGCGGCGATCGCCGAGGGCACCGACTCGAAGGGTCAGGTCGTCGCGATCCCCGAAGCGGCGTACGCCCAGGGGCTCCAGTACAACCGCCAGCTCTTCGCCGACGCGGGCCTCAATCCCAATGATCCGCCGACGACGTGGGCGCAGGTCGCGACCGACGCGCAGGCGATCGTCAAGGCCAACCCGAATGTGGCCGGCTTCTCGGTGATGGGAGCGAACGACAACACCGCTGGTTGGATCCTGACCACGCTCGCCTACGCCTACGGTGGTCGCATGGAGACGGGCATCGGTGCAAAGGCCGTCGCTACGTTCGACAACCCGGGAGCAGTCGCTGCGCTCAACATGATTCACACCCTGCGTTGGACCGACAACGTCATGGGCTCCAACTTCGGTCTCAGTTGGGGCACCAGCAACCAGGCCTTCGCGGCTGGTCAGATTGGCATGTTCGTCAGTGGTTCTGACGTGTACACGAACATGGTCCAGGCGGATAGCATCCCGGCCGGCATCTACGGTTTGGCTGCGCTCCCGGTCCAGGGCAAAGGCGCCGGCGCCCTCGGCGGCGGCACGCTTGCCGCGGTCAAGCCGACGGCGACCAAGGCTCAGATCGCGGCGTCGATGAAGTGGATCAATTTCTACTACATGCAGCCGCTGGTGAATAAGACGCAGGCGATCCGCAACGCGAAGTCGCTGACCGCCGATAACCAACCGGTTGGCGTGCCGGAGTTCCCGATCTTCAACGCGAAGACCTACGAGCTCTCGCAGAAGTGGATCCAGCCCTACATCAACGTCCCGCAGAGCGCCTTCGCTCCGTTCAACAAGGCGATCCTGAAGGACCAACTGATCCCAGAGCCCGAAGCCGCGACTCAGGCGATCTACGGCGACCTCGACTCGGTGGTCGAGGACGTACTGACCGACCCGAACGCAAACATCCCGGCCCTGCTCGCGGCGGCTAACTCCGTCGGACAGGCCTCGATCGCGCAGGCCTACGCGTCGTCGTAAGCCCCTCGCTTGCGGGCCCCGGGTGGTCGTGCTAGCAATAGCGCGACCACCCGGCCGCAGGCACAAAGGGAAGCAATGTCGACTGTCGATCCTATGGCGCCCAACGAGAACCGGAAGGCTTCGCTGACGACGCGAGCAGTAGCCGGGGTACCGCGCCCACGTGCCGACAGAGGCACCCCGGTGACCTGGGTGAAGCAGGGCGGGCTCTCGAAGCTCCTCTTCCTGCTGCCTCTGCTGTTCGTCTTCGGCGCGTTCTCGTGGTATCCGATCGTCCGTCTCGTGCTGATGTCGCTCCAGTTCACGAACCTCGTGCAGCCGGCGAAGTGGGTGGGGCTCGCGAACTTTTCCGAGGTGATCCACGACCCGTTGTTTCCGATTGCCGTCAGGAACACCGCGGAGTTTGCCGGCCTCGCGCTTCTCTTCGGCTATCCGGTTCCGCTGATCATGGCGGTGCTGATCAGCGAGGTGCGCAGGTGGCGTGGCCTTTACAGCGTGCTCGCCTACCTGCCGGTGGTGATTCCACCCGTCGTCTCAGTTCTGCTTTGGAAGACGTTCTACGACGCCGCGTCGAACGGCGTCTTCAACACGATTCTTGGCTGGGTCGGCATCGGGCCACAACAGTGGATCCAATCGCAGGCGCAGGCGATGCCCTCGCTCGTCCTCGAGTCGACCTGGGCGAACGCGGGCAGCACGGTGATCATCTATCTCGCCGCGCTGACTGGCGTGAACCGTGAGCTCTACGAGGCGGCGTCCGCCGACGGTGCCGGACTGTGGAAGAAGCTTTGGCACGTCACGCTGCCGCAGTTACGCACGGTGCTGCTCGTCACGATGATCCTGCAGATCATCGGGACAGCGCAGGTGTTTATCGAGCCGTGGCTCTTCACGCAGGGCGGCCCTGCGAACTCGACGCTGACGGTCATGCTGCTGATCTACGACTACGCGTTCGGCAACTCCCTTGGCGCCGCCTACGGCGAGGCGGCGGCACTCAGTCTGATGCTGGTGGCGTTCCTCACGATGTTCTCGCTGATCTATCTGCGCGCCACGCGGTCTTGGAGCACGCAATGATCGCCTTCCCGCTTCGGCGCAGACAGCGGCGACACGACGGCGGCGCGCAGGGGCTCGTCCTCGAGGACGAGTGGAGTCGGCCGAGCGTCAGATGGGGACTCGGGTCGGCGCACAAGCTGCTTCTGTTGCTGCTCGTGGTCGTCGGGCTCGGCCCGATCCTCTGGCTCGCAAAGTCGGCGATCACACCAACAATCGACACGCTCACTACCCCTATGGCGATCTTCCCTCACGGGTTGGCTTGGGGCAACCTATCGACGGCGTGGAACAACGTCGACGTCAGCCTCTACCTGCGAAACACGATCGTGATCGCGATCGGGTCCTGGGCGTTCCAGATCGTCGTCGCCACAACGGGTGCGTATGCGCTCTCCGTGCTTCGACCCAAGTTCGGGAATCTGATCATGGCGGCGCTGCTGACGACGCTGTTCGTCCCGGCGGTCGTGCTGCTCATCCCGCTCTACGTCGAGATCGTGAACCCGCCGCTGATCCACCATTCCTTCGTCAACAACTACTTGGCGATCTGGCTGCCCGAAGCCGCGAGCGCGTTCAACGTCGTGCTGATGAAGCGCTTCTTCGACAACCTGCCGCGCGAGATCTTCGAGGCGGCGCGCATCGACGGCGCCGGCCCGTTCCGTCTGTTCTTCTCGATCGTGCTGCCGATGTCGCGGCCGATCCTCGGCGTCGTCTCGATCTTCGCCGTGCTCGCCTCGTTCAAGGATTACCTGTGGCCGCTGCTCGTCCTTGGCGACCCGAACCTGCAGCCGCTGTCGGTGCGCCTGCCGCAGATTGCGCAGTTCACGCCGCTCGGCGTCTTTCTTGCCGCCCTGGCGCTCACCTGTGTCGTGCCAATCGTCGGCTTTCTCATCTTCCAGCGTGGGTTCCTGCGCGGAACCGGGCTCAGCGGAGCGCTGAAGGGATGACCTGCTGATGGCCGCGATCCGCTTCGACGGCGTAACGAAGATCTACGGTGACGGCACCCTTGCCGTCGACGCGCTCGACCTCGCGATTGAGGAGGGCGAGTTCATGGTCTTCGTCGGCCCATCGGGCTGCGGCAAGACGACGGCGCTGCGGATGGTGGCCGGCCTCGAGCAGATCACCGGCGGCACGATCCTGATCGGCGAGCGGCCGGTGAATCACGTGTCGCCCAAGGACCGCGACATCGCGATGGTCTTCCAGAACTACGCGCTGTACCCACACATGACAGTCGCACAGAACCTCGCCTTCGGCTTGAAGCTGAAGAAGATCAGCAAGGCCGAGATCGCGCGCCGGGTCCGCGACGCGGCCGCTGTGCTCGACCTCGAGCAACACCTCCAGCGCAAGCCGAAGGCGCTCTCCGGCGGGCAACGCCAGCGAGTCGCGCTCGGGCGCGCGATCGTCCGCGAGCCGGCCGCATTCCTCATGGACGAGCCGCTCTCAAACCTCGATGCCGCCCTGCGCGTGCAGACGCGGGGCGAGATTCTGAAGCTCCAGAAGCGGCTTGGGACGACCACCATATATGTCACCCACGACCAGGTCGAGGCGATGACGATGGGTGACCGCATCGCGGTGATGTGCGAAGGCAGGCTCCTGCAGCTCGGAACGCCCGAGCAGCTCTACACCAGGCCGGCCAACACCTTCGTCGCGACGTTCATCGGCTCGCCCGCGATGAACGTCATTCCCGCCCCGGTCCTGAAGCTAGGCTCGGACGCCAGTCTCGTCGGCTTCCGGCCTGAGCACATACGAGTCGGCTCGGCTCAGAACGGCAGCGTCGGCTTCGAGGCCGGGGTCGAGGTCGTCGAGTACCTCGGCGACGAGAAGCTTGCGCACCTCCGCCTCGGCGAGCTCTCGCTCGTGGCCAAGCTGCCCGTGGCAGAGCGCGTCGAGCCCGGGACAGCCGCAGCCTTCGCCGTGTCGCGCGAAGCACTGTTGTTCTTCGCCGCCGACACGGGCTTCCTGGCGGACCCCCCGGCGTGATCAACTGCTCGCGCTCGCTGGCACGCCAGTCGGGAAAACGAGGAGGGGTCCGATGAAGCTGGCCGCTCCCGTCGCTGTTGGGGCACTTCTAGGTTGCGCCGCTGCTTTGAGCGGCTGCGGTTCCGTTGCCAAGCAACAGGTGTCGCTGACCTCGCTTTCGTGTATCCCGAAGAACATCGGCGTGCACGGAAAGACAGAGATACGCTACTGCGGTCCAGCGACCGCAACCTTGATCCTCGCCGGCAAGACCTACAGGTTCAGGGATGGCGGCTGCAACAGCGACAACGCGATCGGGTTGACACTGGGTGTCACGCTGGGAACGATCGACTACGCCAACCTGAAGACCAACGGCGGCCGTCCGCTGTTCCAGCTGCAAATCGACGAGCAGCCGATCGCGATCCAAACCGTGAACGCCTCATGGGGCGGGAAGTCGCTGATCGTGATCGACACGGTGAAGACGAACTACCGGGGCCCGAGGCCGCTGAACGGCACGTTCCAGTCGTTCAAGGGAGCCTTCGGCACCGGCAAGCGCTTCAGCGGATCCTGGGACTGCGGCGGAAAACTCGGCGCGGACTGAGCCGCGACCGAGCGTCGCGCGCTACGAACAACGACCGTTAGGCTGGACGCAGATCGTTAGCAGCGCAAAAGCTGGCCTCAGCGGGACTCCTGGGATTGCCGGGTGTCCGGCAAGCTCAGGAGCGCGAGAAGCTGCAACGGCAGGGGTTGACGATCCCGGCGCCGGGGTACTGGACCCGCGGTGCCAGTTGAGGCCGCGCGGCGCGCCATCAACGGCGCGACGGAAACGGCGTAACTGGGCAGCACCGTAGACCAGCCGGCGTAACCGTCGTTTGGTCGCTTCCCTCGGGCCTGCCTGCCCTGAGCGCCTGCCGGAGACGCGAGCCGGCCGCCACTGGCCCCGTCGCCGAACGTCGGCCGCTCTGACCAGTGATCGTTCAGGGGTGGCTTTAACCCCCTAAAAGGGTTGGAGACCGTCTGCTAGGTTGTCACGAGAAGTTGCGAACGTGGCCCCGGAAGCTCGGCGGGCAATCACGTCACAGACGACGGGCAGGATGCGCTTCCGTCCACGACAGGGATCACAGCGACGCCGCTGACGTGCTCAGCGTGGCGCTCACGGAATAGCGCACCGCATCGGGTGACCAATGGGGTCATCAATATCTGCAGCGGATAAGTGAAGCACCAGCCTACCCAGGTGTGATTGCCCCTGCCGCAAAGCAGGGATCACCCTTATCGACTAACCAAGGGAGACACAGTGAAACGCCGCCCAACCATCAGTGGCGTACTGGCTGTCATCGCGCTGCTTCTTGCAGCTGGTGGAACAGCCTACGCGAGCAGCTACATCATCACAAGCGCACATCAGATCAAGCCGAGCGTCCTCGCCCAGTTGCGAGGTCAGCGTGGTGAGCGAGGCTATACCGGCAAGCAGGGTAAGACCGGCGCCAACGGCACGAATGGTGGCACCACGAACAGCGCGCCACCGTCCCAAGGTGTCGTAGATAACGCAGGGTCAGCGGGCGCCATAGGAGCGGCCGGGCAGACCGGTGCTGCAGGTTCCAACGGAACCAACGGGACCAACGGGACCAACGGTGTGGCGGGAGCAGCCGGAGCCAGTGGTATCAACAGCCCGTTGGTCGTAACGGCCAGCAACGCGAGCACCGGTCCTGACTCCGGTGACTGCGGAAACACCTGGGCCACGGATACCTACAACCGCACATGGACGATCCAACCGCAGGCAGATGGCAGCTACACCATCTACGAGCAGGTCAACGGAACGTTCGTCACGACAGCCGGCGCGAGCGAGCCGAACCCGTCCACGTGCCCTGGCACCGTTCAGGCTGGTGGAGTTACGGGAACGTTCTACGGAGTGGAGACCTGGGCCGTACCGTCGCCCGGCGCTGGCGAGTCTGCTGATTTCGATCCGTTTGCGGTGTGCACCAGCGCGTGCGACCCGACGACGACCACGACATCCAGCAACGACCACGGAAACCAGGCATTCGAGTCGCTCTTCTTCCCGACCGCGACATACGCGGGCGTGACGAATTACGACTTCGTCTACAACACCGCCCACGACGGATCGTGGACGGACTCGAACACACCCAACAACAACATCGGCGACATCACCGGCTAGCCCTCCAGAGATCAGCCCGGTGGCTTGGATGAAGCACCGGGCAAATCTTTCGGGCGGAGCGTGCGCACCTGGGCCTACGAGCGCCCGAGGACCCGCTCGGCGGGGCCCCGCTCGCGCGCGCCCGGGAGTTGCGATACTCACACGATGTCGCACGCACGCGTCACTGCGGATCGGAGCGGTGATGGCTGAGGACGACGTGCGGGAGCGAATGTCAATCCTGCTGGACCGCATGCTCACAATGACCGACGAGCAGCGCACCGCAGCGATGGAACGCCTGTCCAAGGTGGAGCACGCGGCTTTCGGGGCCCTCCTCAGTGCGCAGAAACACAGGCCCGGCGACCACGGAGAATCCGAGACCGCGTGACCTAGCGCAGCACGAGCTCCATGAACACGTCTGCGCGGGCGTAGGGCATGTGGAGAGTTTCGGGCGCGACGTGCTGGAAGCCGAGAGCCTCGTAGAGGTGGACGGCGGCGGGGAGCTTCTTCGAGCTTCCGAGGAAGAGTGAGCGTGCGCCGAGCTGGCGGGCGTGCTCGATCGCGGCCGTGAGGAGCTTGCGTCCGGCGCCGTGGCCGCGCAGGTCCGGCGAGACCGCCATCTTCGAGAGCTCGTAAGCGCCGGTGCCGTCGGGCATCAGCGCGACGCAGCCGATCGGCCGACCGTCCAGCTCGGCGATGAGGATCTCGCCGCCGGTGTCGACGTAGGCGGCGACGGGGTCGGCGAGCTGGCCGCGGTCCTGCTCCTCGATGGCGAAGTGCCGCGCGATCCACTCCTCGTTGAGCGCTCGAAAGGCCGCCGCGTCGGCGGCGCCCTGCAGAGGTCGAATCGTCAGATCCACGCCTCGTAGTGTCGGGCCTGGACGGTCGAAGCGTCGACTAACCGCGGGCAAAGGCGGCCGCGGGTGCGGGCCGCGGTTGTGCGAGCAGGCCGTTCAGCGCGACATCGAGCGCGCGGGCCGCGGCCTGCGTGCGCTCGGCCGTGGTCGAGACCCCCACGAGGGCGCCGTTGATCATCTTCAGCACGAGCATCAGGTCGTCGGCGTCGAGCTCGGCGCGGACGAGGTCGCTGCCGCGGGAGCGATCGAGCGCGCTCGCGAGCACGGCGAGCATCCGGCGGCGAAGCTCGTCGAGGATCGGGGCGAGGGTCGCGTCTTCGCGCAGGAGGCCGATCAGCTCGTGCATGCAGACCAGCATCTCGGCGCTCGCGTCGAGCACGACGAGGATCGTGTGCTTGTCGTCCTCGCTCTCGGCTGCGATCGCCTCGATGCGCTCGATGTGCTCGCGGGCGATCGCCGCGACGAGCGCGGAGCGGTCCGGGAAGTGGCGGTAGAGCGTCGCCTGACCGACGCCGGCCCGACGGCCGATCTCATACATCGGGACCTCGCGGCCGGAGCCGAACAGGTCGCGGGCGGCCTCGAGGATCGCGTCGCGGTTGCGCGCAGCATCGCGGCGCAGCCGCGTAGCGTCCGCCGGTGGCGCGCTCACGAGGGGTCGGCGTCGGGTGTGCCGGTGCTCGCCTGGGGTGCGCGGGTGATCAGGACGGCGCCGCGCAGCGAGTGGACGACGGCGCGCGAAACGCTGCCGGCGAGCGCTTCGCCGATGCGGCCGCGGCCGTGGGAGCCCATCACGATCAGGTCGTGGTCGACGGCCGCCTCGACGATGCAATGGGCCGGATTGCCGTGGCGCAGGATCGCCGTGACCGGGATGTCGCCCGGGACGGATTCCTGAGCGCTTCGCTGCAGCTCGGCGTAGACCCCCTGCAGGTCGTAGGGGCCGGCCGTGACGCTCGTGACGGCGGCCGGGACGTCGGACACGACGGTGACGATCGTCAGCTGGGCGTCCTGGTCGGCGGCGAGCGAGACCGCGAGCTCGAGCGCAGCCGTGCTGTCCGGGGAGCCGTCGTAGGCGACGAGGATGCGGTGAAAGACGCTCATCCGCACGCCGCCGTGGCGTCTGGGTGGGCCGGGGTGCGCTGGGGCACGGTGTCGTCAGACGCCATAAGTGGACACCATTGTACGTGTAGTATCCGGTCCGGCGCCAGTGGCGCCGGCGTAGAGAGAAGTCATCGCCGGCGATCCGCTTGGGGCGTGCCTCTGAACAGATGACCGCGAAGCCGCAGAGAATCTCCCCGAACGTCACGCTGGCGGTCCTGGCGCTGGGCTCGCTCTCCTATGCCGTCCTGAGCGGCGCGGTGATTCCCGCCCTGCCGACGTTCCAGCACGACCTGCACACCACCGAGACGGGTGTGACGTGGATCCTGACCGCGTACCTACTGGCGGCGTCGGTCGGCACCTCGATCCTCGGCCGCCTCGGCGACATGTACGGCAAGGAACGCGTGCTGCTGTGGACGCTGCTGATCCTCGCCGCCGGCACGCTGCTGTCCGCCGTCGCGAACTCGCTGCTGCTGGTCGTCGTTGGGCGTGCCCTGCAGGGCGCCGCGGGCGGCATCTTCCCGCTCGCCTTCGGAATCGTGCGCGACGAGTTTCCGCGTGAGCGGGTCGCCGGCAGCATCGGGATGCTCTCGGCGATCCTCGGGGTCGGTGGCGGCGCCGGGATCGTCGGTGGTGGCATCGTCGTAGAGCACCTCAGCTGGCACTGGCTGTTCTGGATACCGCTGGTCGTGATCGTCATCGCGGCCGCGTTCACCTGGCGCTTCGTTCCCGAGTCCCCGATTCGGGTGCCGGGCAAGGTGAACTGGCGCGCGGCGTTCCTGATGACCGTCGGGATCTCGGCAGCGCTGCTCGCGGTCAGCGAGACGTCGACCTGGGGGTGGGGATCGGCGAAGACGATCGGCCTGCTCGCCGGGGGGCTCCTGGTCTGCGTTCTGTGGGTCGCGGTCGAGGCACGCAGCGCCAATCCGCTCGTCGACATGAAGATGATGCGCGTGCGCGGGGTGTGGACGACGAACACGGCCGCCTTCCTGATCGGCGCCGGGATGTACTCGGCGTTCGTGATCATTCCCCAGTTCGCGCAGTTGCCGAAGCGCACCGGATTCGGCTTCGGCTCGTCGGTCGTCGTGTCGGGCCTGTTCCTCCTGCCGATGGCCACGACGATGATGCTGATGAGCCTGCGTGCGGGACCGATCGCCGCGCGCTATGGGTCGCGCCTGGCGCTGATCGTCGGCAGTGCGATCACCGCGGCCTCGTTCGTGATCCTCGTCGTCGCGCACGGGCATCCGATCGATCTGCTGGTCAGCTCGGGGCTGATGGGGATCGGCATCGGACTGGCCTTCGCGGCGCTTGGCAACCTGATCGTCGGCGCTGTGCCCCCGCATCAGACGGGGATCGCCTCGGGGATGAACACGGTGATGCGCACGCTCGGGGGCGCGCTCGGCGCGCAGATCGCCGCGACGTTCATCGCCGGCCACACGGCTCACGGGCTGCCGACGGTGACCGG
>Ga0182015_10001427_pt1 | contig 31528 bp, 36 predicted proteins | sample 712P3MmetaG_FD_120478 | JGI IMG/M metagenome (GOLD analysis project Ga0182015, IMG submission 120478) | Permafrost microbial communities from Stordalen Mire, Sweden - 712P3M metaG | ecosystem: Environmental > Terrestrial > Soil > Wetlands > Permafrost | place: Sweden: Stordalen | collected... | reverse complement strand
TGCATCGCCGCGCCGATCTGCGCGAGACGATGTCCGACTACCTCGTGCTCGAGCTCGAGCGCTACGGCATCGCCGTGCGCGACCGCGGCGAGATCGCGGAGCTCCACGGCAGCGACGGCGAGCTCGAGGCCGTCACCCTGCGCGACGGCGAGCGGATGCCGTTCTCGTTCCTCTTCCTCTTCCTCGGTGCGACCCCCTGCACCGACTGGCTGGGCGACGTCGTCGCGCGCGACGAGCACGGCTTCGTGGCGACCGGCGCCGCGGCCGGAGCCGACAACCTGCTCGAAACCAGCGTGCCGGGGATCTATGCGGTCGGCGACGTGCGATCGGGCTCGGTCAAGCGCTGTGCCACCGCGGTCGGCGAGGGGGCGATGGTCGTCCGCTTCATCCACGAGCGCCTGTCCGGCGTGCCCGCCTGAGCGTCCCGCCGCGCCGCACGACCGCGGGCCCCAACGCTAAGGTGGAGCCGTGGGCGATCTGGTCGCGTCGGCGGCGCTGAACTACGCCGAGCGGAATACGACTCCCTTCGGTGCGTCGCTCGCGGACGCGGCCGCGTGGACACAGCGCAACACGCCCGCGCCGGAGATGATGAGCGGCCTTGCGGAGGCGCGGCTGCTGGAGGCCTTGATCGTGGTCGCCGGCGCGCGCCACGTGCTCGAGATCGGGACCTTCACCGGAGTCGGGACGCTCAGCATGGCGGCGGCCCTGCCGGCGGAGGGCACCGTCACGACCCTCGAGGTCGACCCCGAGAACGCCGCGGCGGCGCAGCGGCACTTCGACGCAAGCCCGCACGGTCACCGCGTCAAGCTGATCGTCGGTGACGCGCTGGCGACGATCACCGGCCTGCAGGGCCCGTTCGACCTGGTCTACATCGACGCGTGGAAGGCTGACTACCCGGCCTACTACGACGCCGTCCTCCCGAAGCTCGCCGACGGTGGCGTGATCGTCGCCGACAACCTGTTCCGCGCCGGCGCGGCACTCGATCCGGCCGCCGTGGATCCCGGCACGGTCGGCATACGCGAGTTCGCCGACCGCGTGCAACACGACGAGCGCGTCCACAACGTGCTGCTGACGATCGGCGACGGCGTGATGCTGGCCTGGCGTCGACCGCCCGGCGAGCACTAGCCACTCGCCCGCGGCACAGCTGCGCGGAGCCGGCCGCCGCCGTCTACTGCGGGCCCGCCGACCCCGGCCGACCGCCGCTGGCGGCCGGCTCGATCGCGATCAGCTCATCGCTTTCGTGCTCGACCTGGAGGGTGGTGTGATCGACGGAAAACTCGCTGCGAAGCAGCGTCTCGAGCTGCTGGCGGACGGCGTGGCAGTCGACGGCGGTCGCTACGAGAACGTGCGCGGAGAGCGAGGGAAAGCCGGAGCCCACCTCCCACACGTGGAGGTCGTGGACCTCGTTCACGCCCGGGTGGCCGGCCATCGCGCGTCCGATCGTGTCGGGGTCCAGACCGCGCGGCGCCGCCTCCAGGAAGACGCGACCGGAGTCGCGCAGCAGTCCGTAGGCGGCCATCAGCATGATCGCGGCGATCAACAGCGACGCGATGCCGTCGGCGCGCCGGAAGCCCGTCGTGATGATGAGGAGTCCGGCGAGCGCGGTGAAGACGAACGCCGCAAGGTCGGTGAGCATGTGCCGGAAGGCCCCCTCGACGTTCATCGACTCGCGGTTGGCCCCTGACAGCACGTAGGTGGCGGCAAGATTGACGGCGATCCCGGCCAGGGCCACCACGAGGACCGGGGTGCCGCGAACGTCCGGCGGTGTGATCAGCCGGCGGATGCCCTCATAGACGATCACCAGCGCGAGCACGAGCAGCGTCGCGCCGTTGAACTGCGCCGAGAGGATCTCGGCGCGCCTGAACCCGTAGGTCATCGCCCCCTTCGCCGGCCGGGCGGCGAGGGAGATCACGAACAGCGACAGCGCGATTGCACCCGCGTCGGTGAGCATGTGCGCGGCGTCAGACAGCAGCGCCAGCGAGTGCACGAGCGCGCCGACGATCACCTCGACCAGCATGAAGCCGACGACCAGCGCAAGCGCGACCGCCAGCCTGCGCCGGTCACCGCTCGCGGACGCTGCGCCGTGCACGTGTCCAAGGTGCGCGCCGCCAGGCGGCTCGCCGGGCTCGTCGGCGCCCACTAGCGACGCCAGAAAGCCAGCCGCTGCACTGAGGCCGTGAGGATGTGGCCCCAGGTGATGTGAGTGTCCCGCCGCTGCGACATCGCGTCGAACGGGCTGAAGCGCATCTCGCCGCCCGTCCCGAACTCGATTGACCCATCATCGCGCCGGGTCCCGTCGACGAAGATCCAACCGCGCTCGACGCGGACGTTCTCGCTCATCTTCTGAGCCTACCCCACGGCTCGTGGCGCACGGGCTCCGACCCCAGGCAACCGGCCCCCCGCCGCAACCCTGACGTGTCCGCTGCGGTCGCTACCTTCGCTGACCCGTGCACGAGACCTCGCCGACCGTTCATCTGATCGCCCGCCCCTGCATCGACCTCGAGGGGATGCGCGCGTACCTCGCCGACGTCGGCGGCGCCGGCTGGCTGGAGCGGCGCCTGGAGGAGGCCGACGGCGCTCCCAACCCGGGCGAACTGCTGGTGGAGTTTGGCGGCCGCGCCTGCTACCGCAGCTGGGAGCCGGGGCTGAACGTCAACGTCACACGCGTGCGCACGGACCGCAGCGAGTACTTTGAGAACCTGCTCCGCAGCGCCCACGGCAGCGTGCTGGAGCACGCCTGCTACAGCTTCGCGCTGCGCAACGTCTCCCGCGTCTTCACGCACGAGCTGGTGCGCCACCGCGCCGGCTCGGCCTTCAGCCAGGAGAGCCTGCGCTACGTTCGGCTGACCGACATCGGCTTCCGTGTGCCGCCGGCGCTCGAGCCGCTGCGCGGGCAGGTCCTGGCGATCGTGGAGCAGCTCGAGGAGTTCCAGCGCGACGCCGCCCAGAAGCTTGGGATCGACGATGACGGCGTGCCGTTCCATGTCAAGAAGGAGGTCACATCGGCGCTGCGGCGGCTCGCGCCGATCGGGCTCTCCACCGACATCATCTGGAGCGCCAATCTGCGCACGCTGCGCCACGTGATCCAGATGCGCACCGCGGAGGGCGCCGAGGAGGAGCTCCGCGGCGTCTTTGACGACGTCGCACGCCTGATGCTGCGTGAGGCGCCGCTGATCTTTCAGGACTTCGAACGCAGCGCCGACGGCTGCTGGGAGCCCCGCTACCAGAAGGTGTGAGCCTGGACCGGGCGTCGCAGCGGCGCGACGCCCGGTCTCAGCTCGGCGGGCGGCTACTCCTCGTCGCCGCCGACGGCGATCGCCTCGCCCAGACGCGCCACCACGTCCGGGTCGCGCAGCGTCGTGACGTCGCCGAGCGCACGGCCCTCGGCGATGTCGCGCAGCAGGCGGCGCATGATCTTGCCCGAGCGCGTCTTCGGCAGATCGTCGGCCCAGATGATCCGCTTGGGCCGCGCGAACTTGCCGATTCGCTCGGCGACGGTGGCGCGGATGCCCTCCTCGAGCTCCTCGGTGCCCGCGGTCGTGCCCTGCAGCGTTACGAACGCGCAGATCGCCTGCCCGGTCTGCTCGTCGGATTGGCCGATCACGGCCGCCTCGGCGACCGCCTCGTGAGCCACGATCGCCGACTCGACCTCCGCGGTCGAGAGGCGATGGCCGGAGACGTTGACCACGTCGTCGATGCGCCCGATGATCCAGAAGTAGCCGTCCTGGTCGAAACGTGCCGCATCGCCGACCAGGTAGGTCTCCTTGCCGAAGCGTGAGAAGTAGGTCTCGACGAACCGTTCGTCCTCCCGGTAGAGCGTCCGCAGCATCGACGGCCAGGGCCGGCGGATCACGAGCAGACCCTGCCCGCTCTCGACCGGCTTGCCCTCGCGCTCGTCCACGACCTCGGCTGAGATCCCCGGGAACGGCTGGGTCGCCGAGCCGGGCTTGGTCGCGGTGATCCCCGGTAGCGGCGTGATCATGATCGCGCCGGTCTCGGTCTGCCACCAGGTGTCGACGATCGGGCAGCGCTCGCCGCCGATCACCTTGTGGTACCAGAGCCAGGCCTTGGGGTTGATCGGCTCACCGACCGAGCCGAGCAGGCGCAGCGAGGAGAGGTCGAACTTCTGCGGGTACTCGATGCCCCACTTGATGCACGTGCGGATCGCCGTCGGGGCGGTGTAGAAGATCGTCACGCCGAAGCGCTCGATGATCTCCCACCAGATCCCCTTGTGGGGATAGTCGGGCGCCCCCTCGTACATCACGGCCGTCGCACAGTTGGCGAGCGGCCCGTAGATGATGTAGGAGTGGCCGGTCACCCAGCCGACGTCGGCCGCGCACCACCAGACGTCGGTCTCGGGGTGCAGGTCGAAGATGTAGCGGTGCGTCGCGCTGACGCCGGTCAGATAGCCGCCGGTTGTGTGCAGGACGCCCTTCGGCTTCGCCGTCGAACCGCTCGTGTAGAGGATGTAGAGCGGGTCCTCGGCGCCCATCGGCTCCGCCGGACAGCTCGGATCCGCCTTCTCCATGATCTCGTGGTAGAAGACGTCGCGGCCATCCTTCATCGCGCAGTCGGTGCCCTTGGACGCCACGACGATGATGTGCTCTAGCGTCTCCAGGTCGCCCATCACGACGTCGACGGTCTCCTTCACCGGCGCCAGCTTGCCCTTGCGGGAGGCGGCGTCGACGGTGATCAGTGCCTTCGCGTCGGAGAACTCCATGCGCTCGCGCACCGCCTCTGCCGCGAAGCCGCCGAAGACCACGTTGTGGGGGGCGCCGATCCGCGCGCACGCCAGCATCGACACGACCACCTCGGGGATCATCGGCAGGTAGATCCCGACGATGTCGCCCTTGCGGATGCCGAGATCCTTCAGCGCGTTGGCGAAGCGCTCGACGTCGGCGAGCAGCTCGGCGTAGGTGATGTCGCGTGTGGAGCCGTCCTCGCCGAGCCAGTGGAAGGCGACGCGGTCGCCGCGACCGGCCTCGACGTGGCGGTCGAGGCAGTTGTAGGAGACGTTCAGCTCGCCGCCGACGAACCACTTGTAGAACGGCGGGTTGGAGTCGTCGAGCACCTTGTCCCAGGGCTTTGACCAGTGCAGCTCGGACGCCTGCCGCGCCCACCATCCCTGCCAGTCGGCCTCCGCCTCGGCGTAGATCGCCGGGTCGCTCAGCAGCGCGTTCGCGCGGAACGCCGCCGAGGGCTCAAAGGTCTCGACGTCCAGCAGCGACGCGAGTTCGCGCTCGAGCTCAAGCTCTTCCGCATCCAGCCCCGTGTGTTCAGTCGCCATGTGCATTCACCTCGCTTGTTGTCAAGACGAACGAGGGGTGCCGCGACTGCGCGCCGCGACACCCCCCGATGCGTGCTGCCTGCTTCTCTACTTGCTGAGCGGGAAGACCGGTGCGACCGTCTTCCCGAAGGTGCTGTTGATGACGTGGGCAAACGACGTGTACCACGCGACGATAGCCGTCGCAACGCCGAGGTAACCGCCCCAGTGCGTCGCGGTCGCGTGCGCGCCGCTTGCGCCGATCGCCAGCATCACGAACGTGACCGTCAGCAGCGTGAAAATGAGCAGCACGGCCCCACTGACGCGCAGCGCCGCCACCGTCATGTAGGCCGTGAAGATCGCCCAAGCCCAGAAGAACAGGCCGAGTGCATGGCCGACGTTGGCTGCCGGAATGCTGCCGACGTTGAACGACAGCAGCACCCAGACGGCGATCCAGAAGGCCCCGTACGAGCTGAATGCCACAGCCCCGAACGTGTTGCCGACCCGGAACTCCCACATGCCTGCGAGCAGCTGCGCGAGTCCTCCGTAGGCCAGCGCGAGACCCAGCACCACCGGTGTGTCCGCCCCGCTGACCCAGTTCGCGTTGATCATCGACAGCACGAACGTCGTCAATGCGAACCCGGCCAGCCCCAACGGCGCCGGGTTCGCGGGCTTCCACGAACTACTAGCTCCTGACCCTTCCATGCGGCCTCCTCTCGTCCCGCCCTGCGACGGCACACGCCGCACGGCGCGGTTGTTTGAACCATCCCCCGATAGCCTGAACTACTCTGCTGTACCGAAAGCAACCTTGCATTCGTGAGCATAACCACAAGCTCGCGGCCGCTGGAAGTTTTTTTCTGCCGTTCGTTCGAACACAAGCGCGCTCAATCTACGCAGCCGTGAGCGCCGCTCCGGAAGCGGCGCGGCGCTTGCAGCCACCTCCCGGGCGCGACCGCGGCCCCGCGGCGCGACACGCTGCGTGCAGCCCGAGAGCCGGCGGTCAGCGGCGCCGTTTGCGTTTCTTGGAGGCCGACGGCGAGGGGCCGCTCGGCGCTATCGGCGCCGGCACTGCTGGCTCGCTCGCGCCACCTCCGCGGAGCAGACCGCGGCCCTGCTGGCGGGCCTGGCGGGGCTGGCGCTGCTGGCGCACCGGCCGCTCCCTCGCCGGCCACGGCCGCGCCTCGCCGGCCTCCCAGGCCTCCGGCAGCGGCCGCCCGCCGAACTGAAGCAGCAGCGCGGCGAAGAAGACGAGCCACAGGGCCTGGATCACCGGCAGCGGCGTCAGCGGGATCAGGAACAGAACGCCGCAGATGATGCCGACGATCCCCATCATTCGCGTCAGCAGCCCGACGCGCATCGCGCGCAACGAGACCATGATGAAGGCGGCCGCGAGCGCGAGCGTGCCGACCGTCAGGATCAGCTGAATCGCGATTCGGGCCCCGCCGGCGGTCGCGGCGGTGATCGCGGCCGCGGTGCGGGCGGTGCCCGACAGGTAGCTGTGGGCGCCGAGGATCAACGAGATCTCGAAGGCCGGCAGGAAGACGGCCACCACGGCCGGCCCGTAGAGCGCGAGCCGCATGGCGATCTTCGACGGCGCGGGCGAGCGTGCGAACTCGGCGGCCGCCAGGTAGCGAAGCGGTACCACCATCAGCAGTGTCCCGATGTTGCTGAGCAGAAACGACGCGATCAGCGTGTACTGGTGGCTGACGAGGAACTGTTCGTGAACGGTCCGTGGGTCGATCTTCGCGGCCGCCATCCCGTGGAACGCCGGCGCAAGTCCCTGCAGGAGTCCGATCGTCTGCTCCTGGCCGCCGACCACGGCCACCCAAAGCTGCCCGCCGAAGTAGAACAGGCCGGCGGTCATCGCGCACGCGGCGACGCGGACGCGCTGAGCGCCCTCCACTGCGAGCTGGCGCTCGGCGTCGGCCATGATCGAGGGGAGTGTAATTGGACCGCGCCCGCTAGGCTTTCCCCATGGAGGGCTTCGGTGGACTGTTCGGCGATCCGGACGAGCTGCAGCGGCGGATGGCGGAGTTCGCCGAGCAGATGCAGGGCCAACAGCGGCTCGCGTGGGCCGACAACGCGATCAAGCTCGCCGTCGACATGACGGTGGCGGCGATCAACCGCGTCAACCTGCAGGGCAACGCGGAGCAGCAGGCTGCACAGATCCGCGAGGTGATGGCGTTCGTCTTCCCCGAGGCCGTCACACTCGTTCGCGAGGCCCGCGCGGGGCTTCAGTAGCGTCCGGCTGCTCGTCCGAGCCGCGACCGGCGGCACGATCCGCGCGCCCCGCGTGGATCGCCTCCCTGAACGAGCGGAAGTGGAAGATGGTCACCAGCGCGATGAAGCCGACGCCTGCGGTCAGCACCGCGATCGCGATCTGCTGCCCGACCGAATAGGCGAGGACGACCGCCGGCTTCGCCGATTTCGCGAAGACCTGCACGAACAGGGCCTGCTGGATGCCCACACCGCCCGGCGCGAGCGGGATCATCCCCGAGACGGCGCTGACGCCGAACACGAGCATCACGTTGCCGACCGATCCGCCGATGCGGAACGCGTCGAGGAAGAACCAGAAGGCCGCGGCCCGGCACAGCCACGCCACAGCCTGGAAGGCGACGACCTGGCGCAGGTAGCGCCTGCGGTCGCGCAGGATCGTCAGACCCTGGCGCAGCCGCTCCCAGAACGCGACGACGCGCCGCGACAGCACGGCGAAGGCGACCACGCCGAGGATCGCCAGCGCGGTGATCAGAAACAGCGTGAGGCGGAAGTTCGAGGCCAGGAACGACAGGTCGAAGGCGTCGAGCTTGGCGAAGTCGGGCGGCTTGGGGAAGACGCCCTGGGTGAAGGCGTAGATCAGCACGATGACACCGACGACGGCGTCGAACGGGGCCTCCGTGTAGATCGTCGCGGCAACGGTCGCGTAGGTCGAGCGCGGGATCGAGTTCTTCGCGAGGAACACCTTGATCACGTCCCCGCCGCGAGCCGGCACGATGTTGTTGAAGCCCACCGCCGCGAAGTACGCGCCCCAGATCCGCCGCCACTGGAAGCGCTCGTTCGGGTAGGCCGCCCGCATGCTGTGGAAGATCGCGCGCGAGCGCAGCGTCAGGTTGAGCGCGAACAGCACCATCGCGACGATCAGCACGCCCCAATGAACAGCGGCAAGGTCGGAGAAGAACTTGCCGACGGCATCGAAGAACGAATTGACGCTCGTGGAAAACGATGCTGAGGCGATCAGGCTGCTCACCTCCGCCAAGCCTACGCACTACGCCCGCAGGCGCCCGGTCACCCCGCGCCACAGTTCCGCACTGCGCCCCCGCGCCACAACCCCGCGCCACAGTTCCGCACCGCGGCCCCGCGCCACACCCCCGCGCCAGGGTTCCGCACTGCGGCCCCGCGCCACACCGCCGCGCCACAGTTCCGCACCGCGGCCCCGCGCCACACCCCCGCGCCACAGTTCCGCACCGCGGCCCCGCAACACACCCCCGCGCCACAGTTCCGCACTGCGGCCCCGCGCCACACCCCCGCGGCGCAACTCCGCGCCACACCCGCGGGGCGCACAGCCTTGCGCGCGCGCCACGCCGGGCTCAGAGCTCGTCGTCGAGATCCTCGGCCGGCTCGTCGTCGTCGCCGAGCTCGTCGTCGTCCTCGTCCGGCTCCTCCTCGTCGACGTCATCGAAGCCGAGGTCGTCCTCTCCGAACAGGTCGTCCTCGTCCTCGTCCTCGTCGGCGACGCGCAGCCACACACCGGCCCGGCGCGATGTTGAGATCGAAGCGTGGGCTCCGGCGAGCAGGCGCTCGAGATCGTCTATCTCGTCCAGCAGAGTCACCGTCGACATCGGGGTTCCTTTCCGTGTTTGCCGGCCCCGCAGAGGCCTGGTTTGGATGTCGTGCTGCCAAAGCACGGCGTAAAAGCTAATGCGCCGCGCGGTTGCGTGACGCACGGTCGCGCGTCTGCCAGCCGTCTTCGGCGCTACAGCGCCGCAAGTGCCGCCAGCACCTCATCGTCATGGGTGGCGGGCGTGACCTTCGCGATCACGTGCGCCACGACGCCGTCGCGGTCGATGATGAAGGTCGTGCGGGAGTTCCCCCAGTAGGTGCGCCCGTACATTGACTTCTCCACCCACACGCCATAGCTCTCGGCTACGGCGTGATCGACATCGGCCAGCAGAGTGAACGCCAGGCCGTACTTGTCCGCGAACTTCGCAAGCTTCGCCACCGGGTCCGGCGAGACCCCGAACACGACAGCGTCGGCCCGCGCATACTCGCCCGCGCGGTCGCGCACGCCGCACGCCTGTTTGGTGCAGCCCGGCGTGTCGGCCTTGGGGTAGAAGTACAGGACGACCCAGTGGCCGCGGTGGTCAGCGAGACTGACCGGCTCGCCCGCCTGGTTTTCGAGCGTGAAGTCTGGTGCGGGACTGCCGGGTTCGAGCATGCGCGGATCGTATATCGCGGTCGAGACCTGTAGGGGTCGGGCGCGGAGGCAACCGGCGGGAAGCTACCGAGGTTTCTCGCGCCCGCCGAGCGTAGGCTAACCCTGATCGCAGAAGGCATCCGACGAAGGCATCCGCCTCCGAGATGCTCAGACGAGGGGCGGACTCATGGCTGTAAACCTTGACGAACGGGCGGCAGGTCCGCCGAACGGCCAAGCGGCAGTCGGCGAACACGCAATTGTGGGCAGGCGCCGGCGATGGCTGCTGGCGTTGGACCCGGTCTTCGAAGCCGGCCGCCAGGGCAGGCGGGCCAAGGCGTGGGACGTGGAGGACGAGCTGGTCGCCGTAGCGCTCCTCGGCGACGTGACGATCGACCTCTCCGACACCCGGAGCGCCCCGGCCGAGATAGCGATCGACGCGTACGCGATCCTTCGCGACGTCGAGGTTTTGGTGGGGCCGCGCGTCCGCGTCGAGCTCTTCGGTGGCGTCGTGCGAGGCGATCTCCGCAACGACGTCCCGCCGGTCGATGCCGATCAGTGCGACCGCATCGTCCGCATTCACGGCCACGCGCTGTTGGGCGATGTCACGGTTCAACTCTCGCCGAGCGAACAGGCGAGTGGCTAGTTTCGAACCGGTCTCGCCCCGTCTCGAAGCTCGCGGATAGGCCGCTACCGGCGCGTGTCGGCCCCAGGGTAGAAGTACAGGACGACCCAGTGGCAGCGGTGGTCGGCGGGACTGACCGGCTCGCTCGCCTGGTTTTCGAGTGTGGGTCTGGTGCGGGGCTGCCGGGTTCGAGCATGGGCAGATCGCGTTTCGCGGCGCCAGCGGTGCCGCAGCCTCGTATGCCTGCCGGATTTGCTGAAGGCCAGTGGCTCACGGACGATCACGCGAGGGACCACAAAGGTCTTGAGCTCGCCGAGGGAAGTCCCTCGGCGCGCCGAAGAAGCTACACGCGGCCTGGTCGATTGAGCGCTCAGCCGACGCAGGCGGCGGCGAACACTGCGAACCACGCGATCGCGGACACGTAGAAGCCGCGCTCGATCGCGCCGAAGCGCGCCCGCAGCGCGGGATACGAACGGGACACGATCACGCCTGCGAGGCACACCGCCATCGCGACCCCGAGGGCCGTCGAGACCGGCGCCAGCGCGTGCCAGCGGCGTCCGTCGCGCAGGACCGCCGCAAGCTTGAACGCGGCGATCGTGGCACCCCCGAACGCGGCGCCCGCGAGCAGCCCGTGTGTCCGGCCGGTCGAGGTGCGCGGAACGCCCGGCGCGTCCATCGGAAACCAGCTGATCGCCGCGCGGGCCGCGGCGAAGATCGCGAGCAGGACGATCACCGCGCTCGCGCGCGAGCCGGCCGCGCGGTCGATCCCGACCGCCAGCGCCGCGCCGGCGACGGCGAATGCGATCGTCGCAGCGCGGTAGCCGGCCCGAAACGGCGTGATGCCGTACTGGCTGACGGCGTTGCGAATCGGCGAGAGCCCGGTCGGCGCGAGATGCAGGTAGCCAAGACTCGCCACGGTCGCGGCAAGAGCGGCGAGCGCGATCACGCCCGCGACGGTCACGACTCGCTCCGCCACGATATGCAACCAGGTTGCATATCGCTAGTATGCACTCCGGTGCGCCCTTCGTCAAGCACCCCGTACCTGTTCGGCGACCTGCTCGCGCTCGCCCGTCGCAGCTGGGTTCAGACGATGGCGCGGCGCCTCGAGGGGCTCGGTTACGCCGACTACCGCCGCAGCGACGCCGCCGCGCTGCGGCTGATCGCTCGCCGACCGCTGGCGGTCGGCGAGCTCGGCGCCTTCCTCGGCGTCACCCGCCAGGCCGCCCGCAAGCTGGTCGCGGGACTCGAGCAGCGCCGCTACGCGCGCCTCGAACGCGACCCCCGCGACTCCCGCCGCCGCACGGTTGTCCTCACCCCCGCTGGCGAGGCGTACGCCGCAGCGATCGTCGCCACGCTCGAGACGATGAACCGCGAACTCGGCGAGCAGGTCGACCACGCGGCGCTGATCGCCGCGGACGCCGTGCTGCGCGCCTCGCTAGCCGACGACAGCGCCCGTCGTCGGGCCGACGCGCTGGTCGCGCCCCCCGCGCCCTGACGTTCCCGCAGCGGGTCACGCCAGCCGCGCGCCGCGGGTCGTGGACGAAACGGGCCCGTCTCGCGCCACGCGCGGGCGGCGCGGCGCCCGGCGCGACACGCGCCGGGACCACGCTCATCGGCGATGCGTTCTTGCCCCGTTCGGGGCACAGGCACCCCGTTCGGGGCACAGGCACCCCGTTCGGGGCACAGGCACCCCGTTCGGGGCACACGCACCCCGTTCGGGGCACAGGCTAACGCGGAAAGTGCTCGTGCACCGGGAACTCGTGAACCTCCGGCGGGCCTCCATCGAGGCCGACGGACGCCGCGGCGGGTCCGATGCGCTCCTGCGCGAAGCGGTCGAAATGTGCGCGCGACTCCCAGAAGTCGATCACGCCCCAGCCGCCGTCGACCGGGCCCGAGGCGTGGAAGAGCAGCCCGTCAGGGGGATTCCCGTCCGGGTCGATGGCCGCGTTGAGACGGTCGATCTGCTCGGCGCTCCCTCCAGCCATCTTGAGGCGGATTCCTACAGCCATGCTCTCTCCCTTGTTTGGATGGCGCGACTGTAGCGAACCCCGCGCGGCCGCCCGGGACGTGGCGGCGTCGATCACCCATCGAATCCCAGCTATGCCGCCCCGGTCTCGCGGTCGGGCAGCTCGACGGCTGCTCCACCGGCCGATGGCGGCGGGGTGCGCGGCTCGCGCACGCCGGCCTGCTCGCCGGAGTCCGGCGGGGAGCCGCGGCGAGCACGAAGGCGGCGCACCCATTCCAGGCGGAGCGTGTTCAGCTCCGCTGAGGGCTCGCCGTCCTCGGGCAGGCCGCTCTGGAGATCGAGCATCAGAGCCTTCAGCTGCGCATCGGTGAGCCGCTCGTGCATGCGCGCCGGCGACGATAGCCGACGCGCGGCGCGCCCGGCGCCGACCGCGCGAGACCTTGCACACCGTCGGTCTTCGCTGTGCGATGCTCGGCGCCGTGCCGGACACCCGCGCCTTCGCCGACCTGGTGCGCGCCGCGCATGGCGACGCGTGGCAGGCGCTCGGTGGCCTGTTCGAATCCCGCGGGGGCGGCACGGCCGGCCTCCGCGGCATGCGGGTGATGGCCTCCGGGCTGCCCCATCCGCAGTGGAACGGCGCCGACGTCGGCGCCGCCGGTGCCGACGTCGAGGCCGCCCGAGCGTTCTTCGCCGAGCGTGGCGTTCCGTGGGGAGCGCGCGTCCCCGCCGCGATGGCCTGGCCGCACGGCCGGCTGCTGTGCCGCCAGCGGCTGATGGGGCTGTTCGCCGGCGACTTCGACCCGGCGCCCCTGCCACCGGGCTTCGCCCTGCAGGCAGCCGGGGTGGCCGATCTGGAGCACGTGCTCGCGGTCGACGCCGAGGCGTTTGAGTCCGACGCCGAGGCGGGGCGACCGTGGCAGGCGGCCCTGCTGGGTGCCCCGGCGAAGGTCGTCACCGTCGCGCGGGCCACCACGGCCGGCCGAACCGTCGGCACCGGCTACGCGGTTCTCAGCGACGGCGTCGCCGGGCCGAGCGTGTGCATCGCCGGGATAGCCGTGGCGGGCGACTGTCGCCGGCGCGGACTGGGCGCGGCGTTGAGCTCGTGGCTCGTGCGCGGCGGCTTCGGCGCCGGTGCGCAGCTGGCCCACCTGCAGCCCGACGACGAGCGCGCCGCGCGCCTCTACGCCCGACTGGGGTTCATCGAGGCAGGCGGCCTCGACATCTACGTCGACATCTAGCGGGCCGCCCAGAAGCCCGAGAGGGACGCGTTCCCGAACGCGTTCCGACCCCCCATCCGTCGGGGCCGCCGGCGCATCGCGTCGATCACGCGCAGGCCGCGAATCGCGGGCCCTCTCGCCGATCGCGCCGCGCCGCGCGGACGCCGCAGGCCTCCTGCACTACATTCCGCAGTAGCCCGTGCCCCGAACGGGGTAAGGCGCAAGCGCATGAGCGACGAACCCGACGCGATCGACATCCCCTACATGCTGCTCGCCGACGGCGCCACGGCCGTCGGGGGAAAGCTCTATGTGCTCGGCGGCGGCTGGAACATGATCGGTGTCGCCGAGTTCCCGGGCCGGCCGCCGACCCCGTTCAGCATCGCGATCGGCGTGTCGGTCCCGTGGACGCACACCAACCGCAAGTTCACGCTGACGATCGAGCTGGTGGACGCCGACGGGGAGCGGGTGGACGATGAGATGGGGGTCGCGCTCGAGTCCGGACGGCCGCCCGGGATGCGCCCCGGCACCAGTCAGAACATTCCCCTGACGCTGACGGCGCACCCGGAATTCCCGGCCCCCGGCGCCCACACCCTCGCCGCGAAGATTGACGGTGAGATCAAGAAGACGGTTTCCTTCGAGGTCGTGCCGCTGCAGATGATCCCGGCGTCGCCCCAGGAATAGCTGCGCTCACTTCAAGAGGCGCGACAGCCGCCGGTCCTTGAGCACGCGCCCGTCGGTTTGGCAGGCCGGGCAGTAGCTCATCACGTAATCCTCGTAGTTGACGGCCTCCAGTCGCGTCCCGCAGCGCGGACAGGGCTCGCCCTCGTGACGGTGTACGAGCAGCGGCATCGGCAGCTTGTCGGGGATCGGCAGCTCGATCGTGCGCTCGTAGTGCTCGAGCGCGCCGCCGAGCGTCGAGGCGATCGACTTTGACAGTCGCTCCAGTTCCGCCGCGTCGAGGTCGACGCCGCGCTTGAACGGCGAGAGCTGTGCGGTCCAGAGGATCTCATCGACCCAGGAGCGCCCGATGCCGGCGATCACGCGCTGATCGCGCAGCGCGGCGTGCAGCGGCCGCGGCTCCGCGAGGCGCTCGCGCAGGTCGGCTGGCGGCGTGGGCCAGGCCTCCGGGCCCAGTCGCGTGAGCGACTCCTCGCCGGCGAGCGCGTCGAGTGTGAGCAGCTTCGCCCAGGCGGCCTGCTTCGTGCCGAACTCGCGCAGGCGCAGCTCGCGCCCGTCGGTGATCGCGACCAGCAGGCGCGAGGTGCGGTCGCGCAGTCCGGCCGGCTTGTCGAAGAGCTGCAGGCGACCGGATGACATCAGGTGAATCAGCAGCGCGAGCTCCCCGCCCACTGACACGATGATCTGCTTGCCGCGCCGGTGCACGTGATCGATCGGGCGCCCGGCGAGCTCCGAGAGCGCCGGCGTGAAGCTCTTCAGCGTGTTGATCCCCGGCGCGCGCGCGGAGGCGATCTCCGCACCCGTCAGCGCGGCGTCAAGCCGGCGTACGGTGATCTCGACCTCGGGCAGCTCGGGCACGACACCAAGCCTACGACGCCCCGACCGCGGTCACAAACGGCGCGCGGGCGCCCGCCGGCTCAGTAGTCGATCGTTCCGCTGGTCGTGTAGGCGCGGGTCGGCGCGCCGAAGTAGGTCACGCCGGAGCGCGACACCCATTTCGTTCGCCAGAGACGCTTGGACGCGAAGTTCCCGGACGCGCTCCAGGCCCCGGTCGAGTCCGTGTGCACCTTCGTCAGCGTACGCCAGACCCGGCCGCCGTCGGAGGAATACTGCAGTACGACGGTGGTCGGGCCGCTGGTCGGGCCGCTGGTCGAACCGCCCGAGCCGCTCGAGCCGGTCGAGCCTGTGGCGCCCGTCGGTCCGCTGGCGCCCGTGGTTGGGGCGGCCACGCTGTCCCCGGCCGGGCGCACGATGCCCCAGAAGGAGACGCCGGTGTGAGTGCGCGTGACCACGAGCGGGAGCCTGAAGCCGTCGAGCGAGGGCTTCGCGACGCCGGCGTTGGTCTCCAGGCCGGTCTGGAACGCGGCGGCGCCGCCGCCGGGCGCATCCGAGCGCAGCAGGTACTGGTCGAAGGACACCACGCGGGGGTTGCTGAAGGCGATCTTCTCGGAGATCGCGTCGAGCTCCGCCTGGCGCGCGAGCGACACGCCGCCCGCGGGGTAGGGCGTGCTCTGGATGCCGAACTCCGTGATGTAGATCGGCATGTCGGCCCGGATCGCGCCGACCGCCGCGGCGCGGTTGAGCGCCGTGACGAGCCGGCCGAGCGTGCCGATCGTGACGTCGTCGTGGTGGGGGTCCAGCGGCGGGATCCAGAACGGCCCGGGCCCCTCCGCGTAGGGGTGCTGGGCGTAGCCGTAGGCCGGCAGCCTGGCGCAGTGCCCGACCGGCTGGTAGTCGGAGTTCAGGCAGAGGACGCCGCGCAGGAAGGCCAGCGGCGCCGGAATGCCGGCCGACTGCACGCCGACGGGCGAGGTCTCGCCCATCAGCACGCGCATGCCGGAGAAGTTGCCCGAGGCCTTCAGGCCGGCGTAGCCGGCGAGGAACAGGCCGCGATAGATCCCCGCCGAGACGAGCTTGCCCTTCACGTACTGAGGCTGCAGGTACTGGGGCTGGTTGGGCTCGTTCCAGATCGAGAACAGCTTCACCTTCTTGCCGTAGTGCTTGCCAACCGCCTCCATGAACTGGCCGTAGTCGCTCGCGCTGGGGTAGCTGTAGCGGTCCTCGCCGTGTGGCGTCGCCCAGCGGGGCACGGTGCCGAAGCCGCCGCTGACGGTCAGCAGGACCGTCCAGTGCAGGGCCGTGACGGCGTCGATCAGCTGGTCGTAGGCGCCCCAGTTGTAGGCCGCCGGGTTGGACTGGTTGAACTTCGGCCGCGTCTTGTGGTTGGGGCTGGGAGCGACCTCGCCCCAATAGAGCACGACGCGGATCGCGTGGACGCCGAGCGTCTCGAGCTTTGCGATCGTCTTGGCCTGCGTAGCCGGCGACACACCGACCAGGTCGCGCGGCGCCTCGAAGAAGACGGTCTCGCTGCGCGAGGCGAGCGCCGCGGGAGCAGCGAAGGCGGCGCCGGCGAGCAGCGCGGCTCCACACAGCAGGGCTGTCAGCTTGACTGGGCGCATGGCTTTCCGGCTCTCCCCCTCGATTGCCTCAGCAACTAAGACCCTCCGGCAGGCGAAAGGTTTCGCTGCGGGGACACATCATGCCGCGATCAGCGCAACGCCGACGAGTGCCAGGCTCACGCCGAGCGCCTGCAGGCGGACGAGACGCTCACCCAGGATCGCCCGCGCGAGCAGCACCGTCGCCACCGGGTACAGCGACCCCGCCACGGCGACGACGCTCAGCTGCCCGTGGCGGTTGGCGAGGCCGTAGAGCCCGGTGGCCGCGAACTCGAGCAGGCCGGCGAGCACGAGCACCGCAAGATCCCCCCTCGCCGTGGGCGCGCGAAGCGGCGAGCGCAGCACGGCACAGACCACGACCACGCCGAGCACGCCGGTGATGTTCGCGAGCGCCAGGAGCCAGGCGACGCCGCCGCGCGTGCCGATGTGGGCCAGCAGGAAGTAGCAGCCGAAGGCGACGGCCGCGCCGACCGCCAGGCCGATCGAATCGCGGTGCGCGCGGGCGCCCGCCGCGGTGCCCGCGGCGCTCGGGTGGCGCGAGCACAGCACGACGCCGAGCACCGCCGCGAGCATGCCGAGCACCTGCACCGCCGCTAGGTGGTTGCCGCCGAGGAGGCCGGCGAGCACCGGTATCGCGACGCCGGTCGCGGCGACCGGGGCCACTACGCTCATCGTCCCGGCGGCCAGCGCGCGGTAGAAGCAGCCAAGGCCGACGAGCACGGCGACGCCGGCGCCGAGCGAGGCCAGCGCCGGCCCGGCGGCGGGGAAGTCCCGGCCGCTGAGCACCACCAGCGGCACCGACAGCAGCAGGCCGACTCCCTGGGCGAGCGCCAGCACCGTCCCGAGTGCGACCGTGCGCGCCTTCAGCCCGGCGCTGAAATCCGCCGTGCCCCAGCAGAGCGAAGCGGCCAGCGCGAGAAGGACTGTGTCGAGCAAGGTGGCGAAGCGCATCCTATGGGCACGGCACGCGCAGGCCCCTGCAAGGCGGCGGTCAGGCACCGTGATCATTGCCGGCGCGACCGTCGCGGTCGATAGGCTGCGCGGATGGCACAGGCCAACGCCCCGCGGACAGCGGCTGATGCCGACGAGGAGCTTGCCGCGCTCCGCGCCGAACTCGAGCACCAGCGAGCCGATAACGCGATCAAGGAGCGCCAGCTCGACCGCTACGCCGCCGACCTGCGGGCCACCTCGCGCCGCGAGCGCCAGCGGGCGCGAGAGCTCGCCGACAGCTACATGGCGACCGTCCGTGCGCTTGCCGGGGCCGTCGAGGCGCGCGACGCCTACACCGCTCACCACGGCGACCGCGTCACCGCCTTCGGGATCGAGCTGGCCGCGGCGAGCGGTCTGGAGGTCGACGACGAGTCCGAGCTCGAATGCGCCTTCCTGCTGCACGACATCGGCAAGGTCGCGATCCCCGACGGGATCCTCTTCAAGGCCGGGACGCTCGACTCGCAGGAGCGTGAGGTGATGGAGCGCCATCCGCTGATCGGCGAGGAGATCATCCGCGAGATCCCGTTCCTCGAGCCCGCGCGGCCGCTGGTGCGCCACCATCACGAGCGCTGGGACGGCGGCGGCTACCCCGACGGCCTCGCCGGGACCCAGATACCGATCGTCGCGCGCGTGTTCGCGCTCGCCGACGCACTCGACGCGCTGACCAGCGACCGCCCTTACCGCGCGGCGGTCGCGATCGCCGACGCGCGCGAGGTGATCGAGTCAACCGACGGCCAGTTCGACCCGGCGGTGCTCGCGGCCTTCGCGACGATCCCCGACGAGCGGATCGAAGAGATCCGCCGCAGCCTCCACTAAGGGGGGAGCGCCGTGGCGGACACACGGTTCTGGCACCCGTTCGCGGACATGGGCGCCGTTCGCACGGCCGAGTTCGTGATCGAACGCGGGGAGGACGTCTGGGTCTACGACACCGATGGCCGGCGCTACCTCGACGCGACCGCCAGCCTCTGGTACGCCAACGTCGGGCACGGGCGGCCGGAGATCGCCGCGGCGATCGCCGCTCAGCTTGCGAAGATCGAGGCCTACTCGGCCTTCGGCGACCTCGCAAGCCCGCCGGCGCTGGAGCTGGCGCAGGCGCTCGCCGCGCGCGCGCCGATGCCCGCACGCGTGTTCCTGACCTCGGGCGGCGGCGACTCGATCGAAACGGCCGCCAAGCTGGCCCGCCGCTACTGGCACGAGCTCGGCCAGCCGCACCGCCACGTGCTGCTGAGCCGCACCCAGGGCTACCACGGAACGCACGGTTTCGGCACGGCGATCGGCGGCATCGCGGCCAACCGCTCGGGGTTCGGCCCCCAGGTCGCGGCGGAGCAGGTCGCGTTCGACTCCGTCGACGCGCTCGAGCAGGCGATCGAGCGGATCGGCGCCGAGGCCGTCGCGGCCTTCTTCGTCGAACCGGTGATCGGCGCCGGCGGCGTGCATCCGCCGCTCCCCGGCTACATCGAGGGCGTCGCCGAGTGCTGCGCCCGCAACGGCGTGCTGCTGGTCGTCGACGCGGTGATCTGCGGCTTCGGCCGCCTGGGAACGTGGTTCGGGATCGAGCGCTGGGGTGTGACGCCGGACATGATCGTGTTCGCCAAGGGCGTCACGAGCGGCTACCTGCCGCTCGGCGGGGTGATCATCTCCGAAACGATCGCCGAGCCGTTCTGGAGCGCGCCGGGCGGGCCGGTATTCCGCCACGGCGCCACCTACGCCGGGCATGCGACCTGCGCCGCCGCCGCGCTCGCCAACATCGAGCTGTTGGAGCGCGACGGCCTGCTCGCACGCGGCCAGACGATGGAGCAGCCGCTGTTGGACGCGCTGCGCCCGCTCGGCGCCCACGCCGCTGCCGGGGAGGTGCGCGGCGGCGTCGGCACGCTCGCCGCCGTCGACCTCGACCGCGAGTTGCTCGCAGGGAACCCCGCGGCGCTCGGGCGCCTGACCGCAGCGGCCCGCGCCGACGGCGTGCTCGTGCGCCAGCTCGGATCGGGCGTCGCGGTGTCGCCGCCGCTGAGCGCGACGGCCGAGCACTTCGAGCTGATCGCGCACGCGATCGCCGCCGGGCTCGACGCAGCGGCCGCGTAGCGGCTCGGGCCGGCGGCCGTAGAGCGGCTCGCGCTAGCGGCCGTAGAGCGTGCGCAGCAGCCGGCGGACCAGCTTCGAGGAGCCCCTGGTGTAGGGGTACATCTGCGGCTCGCGGCGCAGCATCAGGCGCGGGGTGAGCATGATCGTCTGGGCGGTGCAGTACTTGCGGATTCCTTCGGGCCCGTGGCGGACGCCGATGCCGGACTGCTTGTGGCCGCCCATCGGCGCCTCCAGCGCGAAGTAGTTGACCGCGGCGTCGTTGACGCAGACCGCGCCGACGTCGAGCCGGCGCGCGAGCGCCTCGCCGCGCTCGGGGTCGGCCGCGAAGACGGCCGCGCCGAGCCCCATCGGCGAGTCGTTGACCAGCGCGACCGCCTCGTCGGCGTCGGCGACCCGCATCAGCGGCAGGGTGGGGCCGAAGGTCTCCTCCATCATGCAGCGCATGCTGTGGTCGACGTCGAGGAGCACGGTGGGCTCGAAGAAGCGGCCGGCGCCGGGCAGGCGGTGGCCGCCGACGGCCACGCGGGCGCCCTTGGCGAGCGCGTCCGCGATGTGGGCCTCGATGATCGCCACCTGGCGCTCGGCCGTGATCGCGCCGACGTCGACGCTCCCCGGCCCGCTACCCTCCCCCACGCGCAGCGCCGTCACCTTCGCGACTATCTTCGCCGCGAGCTCGTCGTAGATCGAGGCCTGCGCGTAGACGCGCTCGACCGCCACGCAGCTCTGGCCGGCGTTGATCATGCCGTAGAAGACGGCGACGTTGGCCGCGCGCTCGAGCGGCGCGCCGTCGAGCACGACCAGCGCGTCCTTGCCGCCCAGCTCGAGCGCGAACGGCGTCAGCGACGCGGCGGCGCGCACCGCGACCTTGCGCCCCGTCGCGATCGAGCCGGTGAACATGACGAAGTCGACGAGGTCGATCAGCGCCTCGGCGGTCTCCCCGGCGCCGGTCGCGACCGCGAAGACGCCGTCGGGCAGCCCGCATTCGCCAAGCGCCTCGGCGACCATCAGCGAGGTCAGCGGCGTCAGCTCTGAGGGCTTCAGCAGCACGCTGTTGCCGGCCGCGAGCGCCGGGATCGCGTCGCCGAAGGAGTTCAGCAGCGGGTAGTTCCACGGCCCGATCACACCGATCAGGCCGCGCGGTGAGTGGCGCGTCACCAGCCGGCGGCCGGCGACCAGCGGCGAGCGCGCGAAGAAGCGCCGGTCGGCGAGGTAGCCCTTGGCGTGCCCGGCCCAGAACGACAGTGACGAGACCGCGTAGGCGAGCTCGAGCAGCTGCGCGTCCTCGTAGGTCTTGCCGGTCTCCGAGACGATCGTCTCGATCACGCGCTCGGAGTGATCGAGCAGCCAGCGCTGCATCCGTGAGAGCACCTGTGCGCGGCCGTCGAAGCCGAGCGCCTCCCACTGCGGTTGCGCCGCGCGCCCGCGGGCCGCGAGCTCCGCCACCGCCGCGGCGTCGAGCGCGGGAACGCTCGCCAGCAGCTCGCCGCTGGCGGGACTGCGGACCTCGATCAAGCGACCGCCAGCGACTCGATCGTGACCGGCGTGGTCGGGCGGTCGCGGGCGTCGGTCGGCGTCGCGTCGATCGCGTCGACGACGTCCATGCCGGCGCGGACCTCGCCGAACACGGTGTGCTTGCCGTCAAGCCACGGGCACTCCTCGGCGGTCACGATGAAGAACTGCGAGCCGTTGGTGTTCGGGCCGGAGTTGGCCATCGCCAGCGCGCCGCGCACGACGCGGTGGACATTGAACTCGTCCTCGAAGCTGTAGCCGGGACCGCCGGTGCCGGTCCCCTGGGGGCAGCCTCCCTGGAGCATGAAGCCCTCGATCACGCGGTGGAAGATGAGGCCGTCATAGAAGTTCTTCTGCGCGAGGTCGGTGAAGTTCTTGACGGTCTTCGGCGCCTCCTCGTCAAACAGCGCGATCTCGATCGTTCCCTTCGAGGTCTCCAGTGTGGCGGTGGACATCGGGCGGCTCCAGTGGTTGGTGGCTTCAGGTCCCGGCGCGCTCGAGCGCGAGGGTGTGTCCAGCGACCTCGATGCCCGACGCGCGCTCGATCACGCGTTCGGCGTCGCCGGCGGGCACGCTCAGGAGGGCGAAGCGCTCGAGCATCGTGACATCCGATACGGCCTCCCCGTCCAGCGCGGTCGCGTGCGTGATCGCGGCGACCAGGTCGGCCACCTCGATCCCGGCGGCGCGGCCGCCGCTGGCGACGAGCCGGGTGAGCGGCTCGTCTGCGGAGTGGCGCACGTGGGGCTTCGAGTGGCGGCGCGGACGCTCGGTCACGGGCGCAGGCTTGGCGCTCGCGCCCGGGGACCACGGCGCGATCTCGGTCCCGATGTGGCGCTCGATCGCCTCGAGCTCCCGCTTCTGGCGCGCCTCGACGAAGGTGATCGCGCGTCCCCAGCGACCGACGCGACCGGTGCGCCCGATCCGGTGCACATAGGTGTCCGGCGAGGTCGGGACGTCGAAGTTGATCACGTGCGTGACGGTCGAGATGTCAAGGCCACGCGAGGCGACGTCGGTCGCGACCAGCACCGGCACGCGCCCGCCCTTGAAGGCGAGCATGACGCCGTCGCGCTGACCCTGGGTGAGGTCGCCGTGCAGGGCGCGCACGTTCATGCCCTTGTCGCGCAGCGTGCGAAACAACTGGTCGCAGCGGATCTTGGTGCGCACGAAGACGATCGCCTGCTCGGGCTGCTCGGCCCGCAGGACCTCGACCAGCTTGGCGGCCTTCTCGCGGGTCTCGACCGGCAGCTGGAACTGTTCGACGGTGTCGATCGTCAGCGTCGAGTGGGCGACCTCGATCACCAGCGGGTCGTAGAGGTAGCGGTCGGCGAGCGCGCGGATCGGCGGCGGCATCGTTGCCGAGAACAGCGCCGTCTGGCGTCCCGAGGGCGTCGCCGCGAGGATCTTCTCGACGTCCTCGAGGAAGCCGAGGTCGAGCATCTCGTCGGCCTCGTCAAGCACGACATAGCGGCAGTCGTGCAGCACCAGCGACGCGCGCGAGACCAGATCGAGCACGCGGCCGACGGTGCCGACGACGATGTGCCCGCCGCCGCGCAGCTGCGCCTCCTGGTTGCGGATCGGCGCGCCGCCGAACACCGCCACCACATCGACGGCTCGCGTCGCGCCGTAGACGCGCAGCGCCTGCGTGACCTGGATGCATAGCTCGCGCGTCGGCGTCAGCACCAGCGCCTGCACCTCGTCGAGCTCCGGATCGATGTACTCGACCATCGGCAGGCCGAACGCGGCGGTCTTGCCGGTGCCGGTCTGCGCCTGGCCGATCACGTCTCGTCCGGCCAGCAGCGGTGGGATCGCCTGCTCCTGGATCGGGCTCGGCGACTGGTAGCCGACCTCACGCAGGGCGGCGAGCACGGGCTCGGACAGGCCGAGCTCCTTGAACGTTGTCATCTGCTCTCAGCTTATTGAGCGCCGGACTCGGGCGCGGTCGGCGCAGTATGGTCCCGCCGCATGCCGGTGACCGTCGTTGGCTCGATCGCGTTCGATTCCGTCAAGACCCCGTTCGGAGAACGCACACGGATGCTCGGTGGCGCCGCCACCCATTTCGCCCTCGCCGCCTCGTTCTTCGACAACGTGCGGATCGTCGGCCCGGTCGGTGACGACTTCGGCGAGGCCGAGCTGGAGGTGCTCCGTCGCCGCGGCGTGGACGTGAGCGACGTGGAGCACGTCGCGGGCGGCGAGACCTTCTTCTGGTCCGGCGAATACGGCTGGGACCTCGGCAGCCGCACGACGCTCGAGACCCGCCTCGGCGTGTTTGCCGACTTCGAGCCGAAGCTGTCGGTGGGAGCCCGCGAGAGCGACGTGCTGTTCCTCGCGAACATCCAGCCCGACCTCCAGCGCGCCGTGCGCGCGCAGTGCACGGGCGCGCGCTTCGCGGCGCTTGACTCGATGAACCTGTGGATCGACATCGCCCGCGACTCGCTCGTGCAGACGATCGCGACCGTCGACTGCCTGGTGCTCAACGACGCCGAGCTGCGCCAGCTGACCGGCAAGCCGGGCCTGCTGGCCGCGGCCCGCGAGGCGCTGTCGTGGGGGCCGCCGGGGCCGAGCACGATCATCGCCAAGCAGGGCGAGTACGGCGCCGCGATGATCACGGCGGACAGCTACTTCTCGCTCCCGGCCTACCCGCTCGAGACCGTCGTCGACCCGACCGGGGCGGGCGACACCTTCGCCGGCGGCTTCATCGGCTACGTCGCGGCCGCCGGAGCAGAGGCGATCGACGAGGAGCTGCTGCGCGCAGCGATGGCATACGGCACGGCGCTCGCGTCCTTCAACGTCGAGGAGTTCGGCACCGAGCGGGTCGCGCGGCTGAGCGGCGATGAGATCGCGGCGCGCGTGCGAGAGCTCGAGCGCGTCACCCACTTCAGCAACGCCCCGATCGAGCTGCGAGGCTGAGCGCTTGACGGGGGCTGTGGGGGGCGGCGCATGCGCCGCCCCCGGGGAGGGTGCATGCACCCTCCCCACGACTGGGTGCATGCACCCAGTCGAAAAACCCCCTGACGGTCAGGCGTTCGGGAAGCCGGCCGCGGTCAGGCGCGCGGTCAGGTTGGGGATGTAGGGGGTCAGGACGGTCGCGGCCTGCGCGATCGTCACGGTCGAGGGCAGCGACGGGAGCACGCCGTGCCCGCCGGCGGCGGCGTCGAAGAAGCTGAAGTGCGTCGCCTCGTTCGCCGCGACCTTGGCGGCCACGAGCTTCAGGTCGTTCGAGGACAGCGTGTCGACGGCGCCGAGGTAGGTCGAGACGAACGCCGTCTCGAGCGCGACGCCGAAGTTCAGCACAGCCTGGCCTGAGGCGAGCGCCGAGGCCGGGATCGTCAGCGTCAGGCCGGTCGGCGCCTTCGAGCCCAGCGCGCTGCCGAGGAACGCCTTGTGGGCCTCCTCGTTGGTCAGCGCGTGCTGGAAGTAGTCGATGTTCTGGAGCGCCGGATGCTTGAACTTGCCGAAGTTCGCGAGGATGCCGGTGTAGACGTGGACGGCGAGGCTCTCCGCCGCGTAGGCGGCCTGGAGCGTCGAGTTGTCGCTGACGCCGGCGGCGAAGGCGACGCCCTGCACCGAGGCAAGCACGCTGCCGCCGACGGCGAGAGCGATTCCGCCCTTGGCGGTGTTGCGAAGGAACTGGGCGCGGCTGACGGGTCGGTTGGCGATCGATTCGCTCATTGTGGCCTCCGAAGGTCTGTGGGCTCGGGAGCCGGGTCCGCCCGTCTCCCCTTGTACCCCCGCCTTTTCGCGCGATCACCGCCCGCGGATCACTCGGCACGCAAGATTTGCTCGCCAACGCCGGGAGCGGGTAGTACGATCCCGCGACCGCGCATGACCTGGACCTTCATCTGGTTGATGCTGCTCCTCAAGATCCCGATCGCCGGGATCCTCTGGATCGTGTGGTGGGCGATCCACCAGAACGACGATGAGCCGGTCGCCGACAGCGGCGACGGGGGCGGCGGCTCAAAGCTGCGCCTGAATCACCACCACCGCCGGCCGCGGCCCCATTCGCCGCGCCACCCGCGCCGCGGACCGCACGCGGGAGCGCCGCCGCCGGCCCCGACGCGCACGCGAACGGTCGTCGCGCTGGCCCGCCGGGTCGAGCACTAGGCACGCGCCGGCGGCGCGGCGGCGACTGCGGCCGCGCTCGGGCGCCGGCCGATCCAGCCGATTTTCCGCCCCAGTTCGATCTGCACTCGGGCGGCCGGCGAGCGTCGAGCCGGTGTGCGGGAGGGGTCGAGGAGACCGAGAGTCGCCGTGGCGGCGCGGCCGAGACGCCGGGTGGCGGATAATCCAGCGAAAGCGGCGACTGGAGACGCGATGAGCACACAGGCGAAGACCAAGCAGGCGGATGGCGGCGCGGGCGAGGAGCGCACGGACACGCTGAGCGTGACCGACAACCGCACCGGCCTCTCCTATGAGCTGCCGATCGTCGACGGCGCGATCCGCTCGCTCGACGTGCGCCAGATCAAGACCTCCGACGAGGACTTCGGCCTGCTCGCCTACGACCCGGCGTTCATGAACACCGCCTCGTGCCGCAGCGCGATCACCTTCCTCGATGGCGACATCGGTGTGCTCGAGTACCGCGGCTACCCGATCGAGCAGCTCGCTGAGCACTCGACCTACCTCGAGGTGGCCTACCTGCTCGTCCACGGCGAGCTGCCGACCGCCGCGCAGCTCGACGAGTGGACGCACCTGATCACGATCCACACCTTCGTGCACGAGAACGTCAAATCGTTCATGCAGGGCTTCCGCCACGACGCCCACCCGATGGGCATGCTGCTCGGCGCGATCGGGGCGCTCTCGACCTTCTACCCCGACGCGAACCAGATTCACGATGCCGACAACCGCGCGATCCAGGTGATCCGCCTGATCGCCAAGATGCCGACGCTCGCGGCGTTCTCCTACCGCCACAACATGGGGATGCCCTACGTGTATCCCGACAACGACCTCAACTACGCCGGCAACCTGCTCGGGATGCTCTACAAGATGACCGAGCTGAAGTATCAGCCCGACCCGCGGATCGAGCGGGCGCTGGACGTGCTGTTCATCCTCCACGCCGACCACGAGCAGAACTGCTCGACCAGCGCGGTGCGGGCGATCGGCTCCTCGCTCGTGGACCCCTATTCGGCGATCGCCGGCGGCATCGCCGCGCTCTACGGCCCCTCCCACGGCGGCGCCAACGAGGAGGTTGTGCGGATGCTCCACCGCATCGCGACACGCGAGAACATCCCCGACTTCATCGCCGGCGTGAAGGCCGGCAACGAGCGGCTGATGGGCTTTGGTCACCGCGTCTACAAGAACTACGACCCGCGCGCACGGATCATCAAGAAGGCCTGCGACGACGTGTTCGAGGTCACCGGCACCAACCCGCTGCTGGCGATCGCGACCGAGCTCGAGAAGATCGCACTGGAGGACGATTACTTTGTCTCGCGCAAGCTCTACCCGAACGTCGACTTCTACTCGGGCCTGATCTATGAGGCGCTCGGGATGCCGATGTCGATGTTCCCGGTGATGTTCGCGATCGGGCGCACGAGCGGCTGGGTCGCGCAGTGGCTGGAGATGGTCCAGGACCCCGAGCAGAAGATCGCGCGTCCGCGCCAGATCTACACCGGCGAGCGCGAGCGGACCTACGTTCCGCTTGCGGCGCGAGGTTGAGCGCCGGGCCCTGGACACTGACGACACGCGCGGGCTCCCAGGTCGACCGTCAGCACGTCGAGACGATCGAGGAAGCCCTCGCGGCGCTTGAGCGGTCCGTGGAGGAACTGCAGTCGGACGCCTCGCGGGAGGAGGTGCGCTTCATCGGCCGGCGGATCGAGCCGGCGCGCCAGGTCGTCGCGCGGATCGAGCTCGCCGGTCCCGGTAGCCGCGGCCGCGTCGTGCGCGGCGGCGTCGACCTGCGCGGCGACGGCTCGGCGGAGGCCTTCACCGGCCGCGTGCGCCGCGCGCTGGTCGAGCGCCACGGCGGCGAGTCCGCGCCGCAGGCGCTGGCCCGGGCGCTGTCTACTTGACGACGCGGACCTCGATCGTCCCGCTGTAGGTCTCGTCGAAGCTGCACGAGCTGGGCGCTGCGGCGGGAGTTCCGGCGGGCGGCGAGACGTCGGTCGTGGCGTCGGCGCAGGTCTGGGTGTCGCAGGTTGCCGAGTTGCAGCTGCCGCTCAGCGCCACGCCCGCGTACAGGCCCGCATCGGCGATCGTGAAGCGCTTGATCACGTCGCCCGTCGCGGCCAGCTGAGCGCGCGGGATGGCGACGCTCGTCTGCAGCTGGGCGAAGGCCTCGACCGGATTGGGCAGCAGCACGCCGATGCCGTCGCAGAGCGGCTGGGGCGTGGCCGGCAGCAGTTCGCCGACCGCCCCGATGCTCACCGAACGCCCGACCAGTCCGACGGTGATGCCGGGATAGGTCAGGTCGGTGGACTCGGCCGGAAACGGCGCGCGCAGGGCCTGCGTGCAGGTACTCGTCGCGGCCGCCGTGCCGGCGCACTGCAGCAGCTGGAGGCTCGAGGACAGCTGGCCGGCGGCGGCCGCCGACAGCGGCGCGTCGGTGCTGCCACCGGTGGGCGGCAGCACGAAACGGAAGCTCCAGTGGTAGGCGTCGGTCTCGCTGTAGGTCGTGTCGGCGACGCGGCACGCGGTCCCGGTGCCCTGCGTCGGCGTGTGGAAGCGGTAGCCGCCGCCGCCGTAGCCGCTGAAGGTGATCACGAGATCGCCCTTGGTGAGCGGTGCGGCGCGCGTGTGCGACGCTGCGAGCGCGCCCGGCAGCGGTGCCAAAAGGGTGGCCGAGATCGCGAGGAGACCCACCAGTTTGGGTGGCATGACTCTTCGACGGTACTAAATAAGGCCAAGCCGCGCCAGCCGCGCCCTCTGCTCGTTCACACCACCAGAGCGGCGCCGTTCTCCCGCAGCCAGCGGGCCGCGGGGCGCCACTGCGGGCAGTGCTCGTCGAGCAGAGCCCAGAAGGCCGGCGAGTGATCCGCGCAGCGCAGGTGGCAGACCTCGTGCCAGACGACGTAGTCGAGGACCCTCTCAGGCGCGAGCAGCAGCCGCCAGTTGAAGCTCAGCGCACCGCCGCTCGCGCAGCTGCCCCAGCGGGTTCGCTGGCTGCGGATCGTCAGGCTCGTGTAGGGCGTGCCGGCGGCCGCGCTGGCGGCGTCGGCGCGAGCGGCGATCTCGGCGCGCGCCGCGCGCCGGTACCAGCGCTCGATCGCGGCCGGAGCCTGCTCGCCGCTGGGGATCAGCAGCCGCTCGCCGCGCCGGTGGGCACGCTTGCGCCCCGCCTGCTCGACGAGCGTCAGACGCTCGTCGAGGTAGGGCAGCGTCCCGGGCGCGGCGAGCCGCTCGCGCGCGCACGCCAGCTCGGCGAGCTGGCGCTCGATCCACGGCGCGAGCTCGGCGACGGCGGCGGCCGCGGCGCGCAGCGGGGCGCGCGGGGGCAGCAGTACCTCGACGCCGTGCTGGGGGTCCACGCGGACCTTGACCCGCCGCGCGCGCGCCACGCGCCGCACCCTGTAGGCGATCTCCGCCGCCGCCGGCGTCTGGGGCGAGCCGGGGGGCTGCGTTGCGTGCGCTCGCTCGGGGGAGCGCGGGGCGGAGCGCTCGGATCGACTGGACGGCACGCCTGAGAGGATAATCGCCGTATGTCCGAGTCATCGATCGTGCGTCTGCCCGCCGGCATCGAGGGGCCCTTCGAGGTCTACCTCAACGGCGTTCGCCAGCAGGAGGGCGTCGACTACGAGTCCGCCGGCCGGGTGCTGCGCTTCCCGCGCCGACTGGCGCGCGACAGGGTCTCCGGCTGGCGCTGGCTGCTCGGCGCGTTCGGCATCGGCACCTATCGCCAGGACGACTCGGTCGACGTCCGCTACGAACTGGCCGGCAGCAACCGTGTCGCGCAGCTGGCGATCGAGCCCGGCGAGGACGACGCGGCCTGATGGCCCGCGCGCGCCGCGAGCGCCCGCGGGCACCCGACAGCGAGTACCGCGACGGCGACGGAGGGGTGATCCTGCTGCGCGGCTCGCTGACGCCGGCGACGCGCGCGAGCTACGCGCGGATCGCGAGCGGCGAGGACCTCCCGCCCGGGGCGGCGCGCGAGGACGCCTGGCAGCGCGCCGTCGAGTTCCTGTTCGAGCGCCTTGCGGTCAGCTGGACGATCGCCGGCCTGCCGCCGCTGCGCGGCCAGCGCGAGCTGCTCGCCCGGCTGCGCGTCGCCTCGGTGGCGGAGCGCGCCTGGCTTCGCGACTGCCTGCGCGAACATTGTGCGGCCAACTTCCCCGACATCGACGCGCCGTGAGCGCCCGCGGGGACAGTTGGGAGGCCCGCCGCTTCTCCACTTGTAACACACGCCCGCCGGCGAGCCTCGCTAGTGTGGCGCGCTGAATGCGTCGAACGAAGATCGTCGCCACGATCGGCCCCGCCTCGCGCGAGCCCGAGGTCCTCGCCCAACTAGTGGCGGCGGGGATGGACGTCGCGCGCCTGAACTACTCGCACGGCTCACTCGACGAGCATGCCGAGACGGCCTCGCGCGTGCGCGCGGCGGCCGAGAGCGTGGGGCGCCCCGTCGCGCTGCTGCAGGATCTGCCTGGACCAAAGCTCCGGATCGGCGCGGTGCGCGACGGCCTCGTCGAGTTGACGCCGGGCGAGAGCCTGACGTTCGAGTGCGGCAGCGAGATCGTCGGCGATAACCGGCGGATGTCGGTCACCTGGGCGGAGCTGGCGGAGGCCGTCGAGCCGGGCGCGATCATCTACCTCGCCGACGGTGCCGTGCGCCTGCGCGTGCAGGCAACGCGACCTGACGTCGGCGAGCTCGACACCGAGGTCGAGATCGGCGGCACCGTGGTCTCGCGCCAGGGGCTCAACATCCCGGGCCCGATCGACCGCCTTCCGGCGGTGCCCAAGCGCGACCTCGAGCTGCTCGCCCACGGGGAGTCGATCGGTGTCGACCTCGTCGCGCTCTCGTTCGTGCGGACCGCCGACGACATCGAGTTCGTCCGCGGTCACACCCGCCTGCCACTGGTCGCCAAGATCGAGAAGCCGCAGGCGGTGGAGAACATGGAGTCGGTGCTGCGGACCGCCGACGCGGTGATGGTCGCGCGCGGCGACCTCGGCATCGAGCTGCCGATCGAGGACGTGCCGCTCGTGCAGAAGCGCCTGCTCAAGCTGGCGGGCGCGCTGGCTCGCCCGTCGATCACGGCGACCCAGATGCTCGACTCGATGGTTCACTCGAGCCGGCCGACGCGCGCCGAGGTCGCAGATGTGGCCAACGCGATCCTCGACGGCACCGACGCTGTGATGCTCTCCCAGGAGACCGCGGTCGGCGCCCACCCGGTGGGCGCCGTCGCGATGATGGCGTCGGTCGCCGAGCGGACCGAGGCGACGGCGAACTACCTCGAGTGGAACGAGCATCGCGTGCGCCGCGACGCCCGCAGCTCCGCATACACCGTCGCCTACAGCGCCTGCGTGGCCGCGCGCGAGCTCGAGCTCGACGCGATCGTCGTGCCGACGCTGTCGGGACGCTCAGCGCGGCTGGTGTCGGCGCACCGCCCGAACTGCCCGATCTACGCGCTCTCCCCCGGCCACGAGACGGTCCAGCGTTGCGGCCTGCTGTGGGGCGTGAAGGCCGCCGCCATGGAGCGCTTCGAGGTGACCGAGCAGCTGGTGCTCGGCTCCGCGGCCCGCATCGTCGAGCTCGGCTGGTGCCAGCCCGGCCAGCGCGTCGCGATCACCGCCGGTCTGCCTAGCGGCGTCCCGGGGACGACGAGCCTGCTGCAGATCCATACCCTTTGAGGCCGTAGAACTCGGCCTCGGCGCGGCCGAGCTCGGTCACCGGGGGGTCGCCGAAGATCCATTCGCGGGCGATCCGGTGCCAGTTGCCGGCGGAGCGCAGCTGGCCCATGACGGCGAGCGTGAGCGTCTCGGTGCGCCGGCCGAAGAGGTGGTCGGGCGGCAGGTTCTCGTGGCGCATCGCCGAGTAGTGACGTGAGCGCGGGTCGCTCATGTCGATCACGATCTGGGTCGCGATCTCGGGGGTCAGCTGGACCTCGGCGTCCTGCGTGTACCACCAGGTCACGTCGTTGAACTGGCGCAGGATCTGCTCGGGGTCGGAGCGATCCGGGGTGGCGAGGAAGCCGCCCGCGTGGAGGTGCGCGATCAGGGCCTCGCCGTCGCCCTCGATGCCCAGGCGCGCGATCTGCAGCTCGTACTCGGCGAGCTCCGGTGCAAGCCGCTTATAGAGGCCGAAGTCGAGGAACGCGACGCGTCCGTCGGCCAGCAGCAGGAAGTTGCCGGGGTGGGGGTCGCCGGAGAACTGGTGGTGTCGGTACATGCAACCGAAGTAGAAGCGGAAGACGATC
>Ga0182015_10001426_pt1 | contig 31567 bp, 41 predicted proteins | sample 712P3MmetaG_FD_120478 | JGI IMG/M metagenome (GOLD analysis project Ga0182015, IMG submission 120478) | Permafrost microbial communities from Stordalen Mire, Sweden - 712P3M metaG | ecosystem: Environmental > Terrestrial > Soil > Wetlands > Permafrost | place: Sweden: Stordalen | collected... | reverse complement strand
GATTCGCCGATCGTCACGTCGCCGATCACGGTCGCCGCCGGATCGACGTAGGCCGACGACGCGATTTTCGGCCATTGGCCGCGATAGCTGCGTATCAAGAATCCACCCGGCGTGCCCGCCGCAGATGAACGATCATGGCCAGCATCGCGTCCCGGAAGCGCGTGAACGAAGTGACGATGAGTTCAGGGGCTGAAGCCCCTTTCATTTTCAACCGGTTACGTGGGAGCTAAAGCTCCCACCTCCTACGAAACGAAAATCGCGCACTGCCCGAACATAACACCAAACGCGCCACGCTAGCACAGGCCTGCTACGCTGACAAGAAATCGCGCGAGCGCGCCTCGCGCCGCGGCGCATCCGGTATTCGCACGCGGCGAAATGTTCCACGTGAAACATTGTGGAAATCCATTCGAACAAAGTGGCGCGGAAGTTTCAGCATTCACACGATTTGCACGCGCGGACCGGCGCCGGCGCCGCGCACTTCTTCGGCGCGCGCGGCCACGGCGCGAGCCATGGCGTACATGCTTGCGGCGCCCGGAGCGTCTTCTCCCTGCGCGGCAACCGGCTTGCCCGAATCGCCGCCGATGCGGATTTTCGGATCGATTTCAATCTCGCCCAGTAGCGGCACGCCGAACGCCTCGGCCACGCGCCGTCCTTCGCCTTGCCCAAAAACGTCCACACGCTTGCCGCAATGCGGACACGCGAGATAACTCATATTCTCGACGACGCCCAAAATTTCCACGTTCACCTGGCGAAACATTTCGATCGCTTTGCGCACGTCAGCCAGCGCAACCACCGATGGCGTCGTGACGACGACGGCGCCAGTAACCGGCACGGTTTGAATCAGCGTGAGATGCACGTCGCCCGTGCCGGGCGGAAGATCGACGATCAAATAATCGAGCTTGCCCCAAATCACGCTGCGCAAAAATTGCAGAATCACGCTATGCAGCATCGGCCCGCGCCAGATCATGGGCTTGTCGCCCGGCATCAGCAGTCCCATCGAGATCACTTTCAGTCCGCACGCCTCGACCGGCAGAATCTCGCGTTCGCTCAGCGCCTGCGGCTGCTCTTCCGTGCCCAGCATCAGCGGCACATTCGGCCCGTACACGTCGGCGTCAAGCAGTCCCACGGCCGAGCCCATGCGCGAAAGCGCGATCGCCAGATTCACGGCCACGGTCGTCTTGCCCACGCCGCCCTTTCCGCTGGCGACAACAATCAAATTCTTCACGCCCTCGATGGGCATTCGTTCTTGCGGTGCTGCGGGACCTGGCGGCATCGGTCGGTTTCTCCCAGCGCGGGCACGCGTGCCGGCGCGAACACTTCATTTTGAACGAGATCGCGCCGGGTGTCACTCTGCAATACCGGACGGCTGGCGAATACATAGGAGCTGCCGATAAGCACGGTCGTTGAGTTTCAGATTTGTCGGGAGACCGCACGCGCGAGGTCATGCCGGCTCAAATGCTCCTGGTGCCGGTTTCAGGGGCTAGTCTTGATTTCGGGCCGGGTAACTGAACCGTCGTCCGCAACAAAATAAATGGTCGCCGGTTGCGCCCCTCGTTTGAAGCGAAGAATAAGCTGGCCGACGAATCGCTCGGAATCTGGCGTCGCGCGCCACTCGGGACTCGGCGCGGCCGGTTCGAGATCGAGCAGGCAGCTATCGACTAGGACCGACAGAGTTTCGTGGGGAACATCACCGAGAGCGACGACATGAACGAAGCGCTCGCCAGACGGGCTGGCACCGCACTGTCCCTGAATGTCGCCGGGGTTCGAGGCGAAGGTATCAGTGAAGATGAGAAACCGGTGCGGACTCTCAGCGATTAACTCGGCGTCGACGGGGGCGTTGGTCCCCTGACGGTAGTCGCTCGGGTGGGTAAGGCCAACCCGCTGAACGGGGCTACCTGGAGATTCGAGATCAAGAATTGTGAGTCGTCCCTCTTGTAGAAGGCTCGCGCCCATGGAGTGGACGTGCGGGATAGCTAGCGGTAATCGCTGGGCCACAACAACGATGGCCACAAGCGTCATTCCTAAAGACAAAATAAAAACACGGATTCGATGAGCGTTCATTCTGACACCGCGATTCAGCCAACACCCCAATGTGACGGCCCTCGAAAATCTATCCCATTAGAGCGCGCTTGGCAAAAGCTGTGTCAGCGCGCTTCAGCGAGATTTCGGGAAACCAAAAACCGACCAAATGCGAGGCTACGGCCTACTTTGCGCGGTGCGCGTGGTGCGCGGTACAATGATTTTGTAGGCCAGACTTCGCCGGAAGCAGTCCCGGGAGTGTGGGACTGCTTCATTTGTATATGGCCCATTTTTGCGCGGCGCGTTGCGGGCCCCTCGGGATGCGATGAAAGTCGAAGAAATCATAGACAATGTAGTCGCGCGGTTCATCGGCACGAAGCACGAGCGCGACATCAAAAAGATTCAGCCGCGCGTCGACGCGATCAACGCGCTCGAGCCCGAATTCAAGGCGCTGACGGACGCGGAGCTGCTGGCCAAGACGGCCGAGCTGCGCGCCGTGGTGCAGGCAAAGCTCGCCGAAATCCCTTCGGACGACCCGGAATACCGCAAGAGCTGGGAATACAAGAATCTGGTGAACGACGCGATCGGTCTCGTGCTCGAGCCGGCCTTCGCCGCGGTGCGCGAAGCGGGCCGCCGCACGCTGGGAATGCGCCATTTCGACGTGCAGCTGATCGGCGGAATCGTGCTGCACCAGGGCCGCATCGCGGAGATGAAAACCGGCGAAGGCAAGACGCTCGTGGCCACGCTGCCCGCATATCTTGAATCGCTGGCCGGCCGCGGCGTGCACATCGTCACCGTGAACGATTATCTGGCGCGCCGCGACGCCGAATGGATGGCGCCGATTTACAAAGCGCTGGGCCTGACCGTCGGCGTGATCGTCCACGATCTGGACGACGCGCAGCGCCGCGCGGCCTACGGCGCGGACATCACCTACGGCACGAACAACGAGTACGGCTTCGATTATCTGCGCGACAACATGAAGTACGATCTCGAGCAGTGCGTGCAGCGCGGCCATCGCTTCGCGATCGTAGACGAAGTCGATTCGATCCTGATCGACGAAGCGCGCACCCCGCTGATTATTTCCGGCCCATCGGAAGAAGCCGCCGACAAATATTACCGCATCGACAAAATCATCCCGAAACTGATTCAGGAAATCGACTACACCGTCGATGAAAAGCAGCGCACCGCCACGCTCACCGAGGAAGGCGTGAGCAAGTGCGAACGCCTGCTGGGTTTGCCGAACCTTTACGATCCGCAGCACATCGAGACGATCCACCACGTTTACCAGGGACTGCGCGCGCACACGCTCTATAAACGCGATGTCGATTACGTGGTGAAAAACGGCGAGGTGATCATCGTCGATGAATTCACCGGCCGTGAGATGCCCGGCCGCCGCTGGTCGGACGGCCTTCATCAGGCCGTCGAAGCCAAGGAAGGCGTGAAGATCGAGCGCGAAAATCAGACCCTGGCGACCATCACCTTCCAGAATTATTTCCGCATGTACAGCAAACTTTCCGGCATGACGGGCACGGCCGAAACCGAAGCCGCCGAATTCCACAAGATCTACGGCCTGGATGTTTGCGCGATTCCGCCGAATCGTCCGCTCGGCCGCCACGAATTTCACGACGTGGTGTATCGCACGGAAGCCGAAAAATTCACGGCAGTCGTCAACGGCATCATGCAGGAAGACGGCACGTACGAACACGGTGTGCGGCAGATTCACGAATCCGGGCAGCCCGTTCTGCTGGGCACGATCTCCATCGAAAAATCCGAGCAGCTCGCCGAGCATCTGAAAAAAGCCGGCATCCCGCATCAAGTTTTGAACGCCAAGCAACACGAGCGCGAGGCGAAAGTGATCGCGCAAGCCGGGCGCAAAGGCGCCGTGACTGTTTCCACAAACATGGCCGGCCGCGGCACGGACATTCTGCTGGGCGGCAATCCCGAAGCGATGACGCGCGATCATTGTTTGAAAAACAAGCTCGCCATTCCGCACGCCGCGGCCGCCGCGGTGATCGGCTCGGAAGAACCGGGCGGCGCGGCCCCGCAGAACATGGTGCTGTTTCAGATCGAGGGGAAAATCTTCGAGGTGCCGCTCGACACCTGGAAACCGCTCTACGATGAGTTCCGCGAACAGTGCCGCGCCGAACACGATGAAGTCGTGGCGCTCGGAGGATTGCACATCCTGGGCACCGAGCGGCACGAAGCGCGCCGCATTGACAATCAGCTGCGCGGCCGCGCCGGCCGCCAGGGCGATCCCGGCTCATCGCGCTTTTTTCTTTCGCTCGAAGACGATCTGCTGCGCATCTTCGGCGGCGAACGCGTGAAGGCCCTGATGTTCCGTCTCGGCATGACGGAAGGCGTGCCCATCGAATCGCGGCTGATTTCCAAGCGCATCGAAAACGCGCAAATGCAGCGCGAAGCGCAAAACTTCGAGGCGCGCAAACATCTTCTGGAATATGACGACGTAATGAACAAGCAGCGCGAGACGATCTACTCCATCCGCCGCTCCGCGCTCGAAGGAAAAGATCAGAAGCAATACGCCATGGGCATCGCCGAAGAGCTCGCCATGGAAATCGTCGGCAATTGCTGCCCGGCCAATGAGCACCCGGAAAAATGGAACACCACGCTGCTCGCCGGCGAAATCCTCGCGCAATTCGGCCTCGATCTGAAAGCCGCCGGCATCGATCCAACCGTGCTGACGCACGTCGAGCTTTCCGACGCAATCGTCGCCGCCGTCAAGCAGCGCTACGAAGACAAGGAAACACAATTCGGCGCCGAGATGATGCGCTGGCTCGAGGGCCGCGTGATCCTCGATCGCGTGGACACGCAATGGAAAGATCACTTGCTCACGCTCGATCACCTGAAGGAAGGCATCGGCCTGCGCGGCTACGGCCAAAAAGATCCGCTTGTCGAATTCAAACGCGAAGCCTTCACACTGTTTGAAGATTTAATGGGCCGCATCGACGCCGAAACCGTGCGTTATCTTTTCCTGATTCAGCCCGCGCGTCCCGAAGATCAAGCCAAGGAAATCGAACGCCGTCAGCGCCGCCAACAACAGCAGATGCAATACCAGGCCGGCGCCGCCCAAGCCGAAGCGCCGAAACCCGTGCGCACTGGCGCGAAAGTCGGACGCAACGATCCCTGCCCCTGCGGAAGCGGGAAAAAATTCAAGAAATGCCACGGCCAGGCCGCCTAATTCGTTATACACTTTTACTGTCACTTTTCCCGATCAGGTATCATCTGAGCATCTAGCGGGCTTTCTGAGCGCCTGTTAACTTGCCGGGAACGTCGTGTTCCGTTTTGGATAGACAGGCCGCGGCAGGCCCCGGAGAATGATCTTTCGAGGGGCAAGCATTCAGCGGCAACAGGAGGGTGGTTCGATGCGCAGAGTTGCTTTGATGGTGTTCGCGTCCGTGCTGCTATTTTCCTTTGGCGCCGCGGCGCAGACCTTGAACCAAGCGGTTGCGTCAAGCGCGCCCGCAGGCGCGGCGGCGGAACCGCCCGCATTTAACGGCATGAACGAATTCCCGATTCGGGTTTACATCGGCTATGAATTCTTCGAATTTCGAAATCAGGATAACCTCACGTTCCACAATAACGGAATCAAGACCGACTTTACCGGCTACCTCGGTCATGACTTTGCCCTCGAAGGTTCCGTCACCGGCGGCTTCGGCTGGGCGCGCTACTCCCCGACGCTCAACTTAGAGTCCAGCTCCATCTTCTACGGCGGCGGCATCCGCATCGGCCCGCAGCACCGCCGCTTTCAGCCATGGGTCCATGTGCTGGTCGGCGGCGAACGCCTGCGCTTCACGCAGACTGCTGGCGCCATTGGCGACGACAACGGCTTCGCGTACCTCGCCGGCGTCGGCGCGGATTATATGCTCGGACCGCGGTTCTTCTGGCGCTTCAGCGGCGACTATCTCGGCACGCGCGAATTCGGCGCCAATCAGGAGAACTACGAGTTCGGCACTGGCGTAGGGTTCAGTTTCTAAACGCTCAATCCGACTGTGATTTTCCAAGCCGGCATCCAGTCCCATCGCGCAACAGCGATACGACTGCGAAGTCGGCTTTGTCTTTTGCCGCCCTCTGCGAGTCCCCGCTCGAACCGACACGACTCCGGATACCTCGCGCGGTTCCCACCCCGGCTCATTTCTACCCATAGCCCGAACGCCACTTCCCCGCCGAGACCCGCAGCGCCCCGTAACTGCTTCCGTTTCAAATGCCTGCCCGCTCCGCTCGACTGGTAGCTCCCGTGCACCGTCCCTCTAAGCCCAAGGGTGAACTGTGTCCGGAAGCCTTCGCTGTCGGATCGCCGGCTGCCCGCGTGACGTCGCACCGCCCCTATCGGTGCAGGGCGTCTGCGTCGGACACTATCTGGACGATGTGCTCGACCGTCTGAACGCCGCCCTCAATCTCTGCCAGGCCGGTAAATCCATCGAGTACGGCGCGTTCGATTGGCTCCTGACGCAAGGCGATTTCGCCGCTCGCGCCCTGGAACACGGGGGCGGCGCCACCGACCCGGTCGAGCGCACGCGCCTTCTCGAATTGCTGCTATGTCTCGCGAATCTCCACGAGTACGCACGTCACCACTCGGTTGAAGCGCCAGCGCCCGCACGCGCAGCCTCAGGCGCCGAAGCGCCGTAGCCCGGAGCACCCGTGCAATTTGAAACCACACTCCCGGCCGAAATCTCGGCGATCTCAGACGCAGTTGACGCCGTTCTCGGACTCGTCCGCAACTCCGGCCGCGCCCACGGCAAGGAATTCGAGATCGAAATGGCTCTGCGCGAAGCCCTCGCCAACGCCATCGTCCACGGCTGCCAGAGCGACCCAACCAAATATGTCGAATTCGGCATGGACTTCAACGACGCCGGTGGAATCCTCATCGTCGTCCGCGATCCTGGCCCCGGTTTTGACCCGGCGCTGGTCCCCAGCCCCACGCTCGCCGGCAATTTGCATTCTGAGCACGGCCGCGGCGTCTTTTTAATTCACACCCTCATGGACGAGGTACGCTACGAACGAGGCGGCACCGAAATCCACATGCGGAAATACTGACCACCATGGCGCCAAAGTCTCCTCAATCCGCTCGTTACCAGGCCCCGATGCCCACCATTCCGGGTGTCCCGTCCAGCAGGCGCGCCGCGCTTCTGAAGGCGCTCCCCGCCGCCTTGTTCGGCGCGCTCGGAGCTCTGCTTCTCGTCGGCCTAATCGTTGCTTTCCGTCACTACTCCCACCCCGCCGCAGCCTCGAAGCCAGCCATCGCCTTTCAGGCGCAGGACCCACCCGCGTCCGCCGCAGCCGTCCCGGATCCTCCTCCGGCCCCTCCGGATCACACCGAAACGGGCGAGATCGCCCTCGTCAGCGACCTGCCCCGCCCATGGTCCTCAAAGGCCTTCACCTACGTGCGCCCCATCGTGCACATCGGCGTCTCCGCCATGATCATCCGCCTACCCGGCGCCGCGGCTGCCAGCGGCGGCTCCTACTGGGCCTTTTCCCTCACCGAGCCCTTCGGTACCTGCCAGTTGCAATACGTCACCGACCTTTCAGCTCTGGCCAGCCAATACGGCTACACGGCCACACATCCCATGGTTGTGGACCCGTGCACCCAAACCGTTTTCGACCCCCTCCGCATGGGCCAGCGCGCCGATGGCGCTTGGGTTCGCGGCGAAATCGTGCAAGGCGGCGGCATCAGACCCCCGATGGCGATCGAAGTCACTGTGCGCGACGCCACGCTCTACGCAGATCGAATCGAGTAGCCTTCGCCCCAGTCGACCTATCCAAGCCATTCCCAATCTGGCACGCCGCCACGCGCACTACACACAATCCCGGCCGAGCACAAAACAATCGCTCCGCTCTCCATTTCTCCGCAAAACCGTAATTCCCATACTATTTTGCGTATGGAAACCTCTCCCCAATTCTCCCTTGCGAATACCGTCTGTACGCGATAAAAAATAAAGGACTTAAAATGTCAATTTTCGTGCCGATTTGGAATCTGTTGTGCTCCATTACCGGCCAAATTGGCGCGGTCCCGAGTGGGGACCGTAGACGGGTACTACGGATGCCGGGTAGCATTCGACGTTGTCGCGGTTGATTCACCAAAATTCGAGCCTTACGCGCGAGGACGTTTTGCAAATGTCTGCTGGCGGCCCTATTGATTTGGCAAAGCATTTCCATCGCCCATGCGAGGGGAGCGGAAAAGGCATGACGAAATCTCGTTGGATCCACGCAGTCCTGATGTGCTTGGCCCTACTGGTAGTGATCCCGGCCGGCATTCACGCGCAGAACGTCGTCTCCGGCCAGGTGGATGGAAGCGTCGTCGATTCCACTGGCGGCGCGGTGGCAAACGCTCGCGTGACGCTGGAAAACATAGCCACCGGCGCCATCGAGCAGCCCGTCCACACCACCGCCCAGGGCACCTTCATCTTTCCGCTGATCAAGCCCGGCTCTTACATCGTCCGGGTCAGCACGCCCAATTTCCACACCATGATTGCCAAGGTCGAAGTCCAGCTCGGCAAGATCAACAGCGTGAATTTCAAGCTCGAAGTCGGTGCAACCTCTGAAACCGTCGAAGTCTCCGATCAAGCTCCCCTACTGCAGACGGAGAACGGCAACTTGGGCGCCACAGTAACCGAGTCGCAAGCCGCCAACATTCCCAACCCCGGCAACGACATAACTTACATGGCGCAGATCACGCCCGGAACCTCCATGAACACCGGCGGCGGCGGCTACGGTAACTTCTCAAGTTTCGGCGTGTCCGCGACCTCGAACCTCTTCACCCTGGACGGCATGGACGACAACGACCCATTCCTGAACCTCAACGATTCCGGCGCCACAAACCTGATGCTCGGCCAGAACGAAATTCAGGAAGTCACCGTCGTGGGCGACGGCTACTCCGGCCAATACGGCACGCTGGCGGGCGCCAACGTGAACTTCGTCACCAAAAGCGGTACCAATGGCTTCCACGGGCACGCCACGTGGGACTGGAACGGCAGCGCGATGGACGCGAACGATTGGTTCAAGAACGCGACCGAGACGCCGAAGCCCTTCGTGAACGCCAACCAGTATGGCGCGGACATCGGTGGCCCGATCATCAAGAATAAGTTCTTCTTCTATTTTGACGCCGAAGGCCTCGACCTTCTCATCCCCACGAGCGACAAGGTCCTGGTTCCAAGTTCACAATTTGAGCTGGCGGCCTCGGCTAACATCGCCGCAAATTATGGCGGTACCTCCTCTCAGATCTACAAGTTTTATCAAACGATGTTCAATCTCTATAACGGCGCTCCGGGTGCCAGCCGCGCGCAGAATAACTTGCCCGACGAAGGCTGCGACGGCAGCGAGACGGAAAGCTATACCACTGGTGGGGGCGGGTCCGGCATTCACCGTTACGGTGCGCCAGAGGTAACGACCGTCACATCCAACACGTTCGATGTGCCCGGCGGCACAGTCTTCGGTACCGGCGGCGCTCCCTGCGCTCTCAGCTTTTTCTCGAACGCCGGCAACAAAACCAGCGAGAACTTACAGGCCTGGCGCTTCGATTGGAACGTGACCGCACACGACAAAATGTTCTTCCGAATGCAGCATGACCTCGGCAACCAGGCATCCTTTACCGATCCGATCAACTCGGTTTTCGACGGCGTCAGCATCCAACCCGAATGGCAGGGCCAAATTGAAGAAACGCACGACTTCACCAGCGGCGCGGTGAATCAGTTGATCCTGGCCGGCCAGTGGTACAGCTCGCTTTTCACCAACGCGAATCAGGCCGCCACCCTCGCTGCGTTCCCCACCACGCTTCAATTCTATAGCGGCCAGCTCACCAACCTCGGCGGTATAGACATCGCCTGGCCTGAGGGTCGCAGAATCAGCCAAGCCCAGGTTTCCGACGACTTCGCCAAAACCTTTGGATCTCACACGTTCAAGATCGGCGTGAAGTTCCGCAAGAATTGGGTCACCAACCAGGACTACGCCGAATACTCCCATGGATTTATTCTCCCAGTCACACTCGATGGATTTTTCTGGGGTGGCACGGATCCGAATCCTCTCGCCGCGGGAAACGAATCCTTGGATTATGACAATTCGTTCCCGACCGCCGTCGAACAGCCCTTCGAGGTCTGGAACATGGGCGGCTACATTGAGGACGACTGGAAAGTAAAACCGAACCTCACCGTGACGCTGGCTTTCCGTGGCGATCACGCCAGCATTCCCACCTGCCAGCGCCTTTGCTTTGCCTCAGCCGTCACCCAGTTCCCCTCGCTGAGCACTTCAGGCGACACGCCCTATAACGAGCTTATCGCAACGGGTCAGGCTGACGAGTTGCCTTCGCTCACCGTCTTTGAGCCCCAGCCACGCATCGGGTTCGCCTGGAAGATTCACAGCACCGTGGTCCGCGGCGGCGCGGGGATTTTCTATGACAATTACCCGGGCGCTCTGCTCGACAATTATTCCGAAAATCCGCCCCTCGATCCCTCGTTCACCACGGCATCGGGCACGATCTCCTACCCGTCCGACCCGGCCAGCCTGCTCGCAAGTGCCGCGGCGTCCAACGCCGCATTTCAGGCCGGATTTCGAGAAGGATTAAGCTACAACGAGATCGCTGACTCGGTGGCGAACTTCACGGCGCCCACCCTCGCCGTCTCCGTTAACTATCCCAAGGAACCCCAGTACCAGAAATGGAGTCTGGAAATCGAGCAGGGCTTCGGACCGAACACGTCCTTCACCCTGGAGTACGCCGGCAACCATGCGATTCACATCCTGGACCAGAACAACGGGATCAACGCATGCAATTACTCTGGTACCTTTGCCAGCCTGCCGGACTGCTTCGAAAATTCCAACAGCGGCTACAATCCCAGCTTCGGCGAAGTCATCTACGCGGAGAGCATCGGCGTTGCGAGTTACAACGGCGTCACCGCCTCGTTCACTCATCGTTACAAGAGCGGTGAGGTACAAATTAACTACACGTACAGCCATACTCTCGATGATGTCTCCAACAGCGGCGAGGAGCCGTACTCCTACACCGACGTTGGTGCGTCAAATGAAAGCCTTCTCTACCCTCAGGATCCGTTCGATCCCCAAGCCAATTATGGCGACGCAGACCAGGATATCCGTCATCAGTTGACCGCGAATTACGTGTGGGAACTTCCGATCAAGCGCTTCCTCACCTTCGGCCATGGACCTGATCGTCTCCTGAAGGGCTGGTTCGTGAATGGCTTCGTCCAGTTGCGGTCGGGCTTGCCCTATTCACTTGTCGACTCCGGGACGTCTGGCGCCCTCGCTTCCGGATCCTACGGCGCCACGGTCCTTGGGACTGTGCTACATGCCGGCGGCGCGAACTTCAATTGCCAGACTTTGGGCGCGATGCCCAGCATTGACAATTCTGCGCTGCCAAACAACGATGATTGCCTCAACGTCAACGATTTCACCGGCTCGCCGAATGGCTTCGGCAATGTCGGGCGGAATACGCTTCGCGGTCCGGGCTACTTCAACTCCGACTTCGCGCTCGTCAAGCACATCCCGATCGCGGAAGGCGCGGAACTCGATATAGGAGCCCAGTTCTACAACGTGTTCAACCATCCCAATTTCCAGCCCGCTGTCGGCGACGTGGCAAGCCCGAACTTCGGACAGGTCGTCGGTACCGTATCTCCGCCGACCACCCTGTTTGGCGCGTTCCTCGGTGCGGACGCATCTCCGCGCTTGGTCCAGTTGAAGATCGAGGCGAGCTTCTAGCCCTCTGCTCTTCATCGGCATTTCGTAACAGAGGGCCCCAGCGCCGCGATTTCCCGCCGCGCTGGGGCCCTCTCACTTTTGCCCCGGGATGCCGCCGATCCTACGCCCCTCATCGGAAAGTGTCATTCCTGACTAACTCTCGTCATCTCAATGACTTGGCTCTACCGCATCTCGCTAAAAGGGCTCGCCGCCAGATGGGATCCTCCCCCCTTCGTCTGCGCGAGAAAAAATTCCACCACCCGCGCCTCGGCCCAGAATCGTTCCGCCCCGCTCCATCGCGAAATAAATCCGCAATGCCCGCCGTGCTGTGTCACATCGAGCGTCAGCCTCGGATTTTCGCGGATCGCAGGAACATCGAGCGTGCGATGCGGCACAAACGGATCGTCTTTGGCGGTGAGGATGTGGACAGGAACGCTCACTCGATTGGCCACGCGCAGCGCGCTCGACCGCTGGTAGTAATCCTCCGCGTCGCGGAAACCGAATTGTGGCGCCGTGATCACATCATCAAATTCGCGCACCGTGCGCACCCGCGCCAGGCCATCCACGCGAATCCTGCCCGGATAGCGCCGCGCCTTGCGCATCGTCCGCGCCTTCAAGTTCCGAACGAAATGCCGGAGGTACAAAATATTCCGCGGCTCCGTCAGCGCGTCCGCACAAGCCGCAAGGTCCAGCGCCGGACTCACCACGGCCAGCCCGCGCAATTCCGGCGGAGCGCCCGCGCCCAGTTCCCCCGCCATTTTCATAATTAAATTTCCGCCCATCGAATAGCCCGCGAAGAAAATCTCGCGCAGCCCATCGCGCTCGATCAGCTCGTTCAGCACCGCGTGGTAGTCTGCGGAAAGCCCGGAGTTGTACAGCGAAGCCGTCAGGTCCTCGCCGGCGCCGCAATTGCGCTGGTTCAATCGCACCACGCTGAATCCCGCGCGATACGCTTTCTCCGCGATGCCCCGCATGTATCCGGATTCGCTCGATCCCTCAAGACCGTGCACCAGCACCAGCGCCGGCCGTTCGCGCCGCTCCGGTTGCCAGTGCGCCCGCCCGAGCAACCGCGTGCCGGGCTCAACGTCAAACACGCGCGTCTCCGCCGGCGGCAAATCCGGATAGCGGCGCCGCAGCAGCGCGGCCACAATCGTCATGGCGTGCCCATTGCGCAGCAGCGCGTGTGGCTCGAATGCTCGCATCAGCGGGACCGCCTATCATACTCCGCGCCGCGCGCTAGCGCCGCGCGCCAGCCCAGCCCGCGCGATCGCGATCGCGCCGCCGCTCGCTTGACCTCGCGTTCCGCGCCGCATAAAATATCGTTCTTGGATATCAAGTTTTGTGATTTCTACGGAATCCCATTCGCAGCCCAGCGGCACGCCACAATCGGTGCGCCGCTGGGCTGAACTGTTTTTAGCGCTGTGATTGCGAAGGAGCCGGAATGCAAGGACCTATCGTCGAAGGTCTGACGTTTGACGACGTGCTGCTGCTGCCGGGAAAATCCTCGGTCCTGCCGACCGAGGTCGATACGCGCACCTGGTTGACGCGCCGGATTCCGCTGAACATTCCGCTGGTTTCCGCCGCCATGGACACCGTGACGGAATCGCGCCTGGCCATCGCGCTGGCGCGCCAGGGCGGACTCGGCTTCATCCACCGCAACATGCCGCCCGACCGACAAGCCGAGGAAGTGGACCGCGTGAAGCGCTCGGAAAGCGGCATGATCGTTGATCCGGTAACCATCTCTCCGGAAGAAACCGTGCGCGGGGCGCTCGATCTCATGCAAAAGTTTCATCTCTCCGGTCTGCCGGTCACGCGCGGCCCGCTGCTCGTTGGCATCCTCACCAATCGCGATCTGCGCTTTGAGAAAGACTTGAGCCAACCCGTCAGCGGCATCATGACCAAGGAAAATCTGATCACCGTGCCCGTCGGCACCACGCTCGAAGAAGCCGAGCGCATCCTGCAAAAACACCGCATCGAAAAACTGCTCGTCGTCGACAAAGATTTCCATCTCAAGGGCCTGATCACCGTAAAAGACATTCAGAAAAAATTGGATTATCCCCGCGCCAGCACCGATGAACACGGCCGTTTGCGCGTCGGCGCCGCCGTCGGCGCCGCGGGCGATTACCTCGAGCGCGCCGTGGAAATCGCGAAAGCCAAGGCCGACGTGCTCGCCGTGGACACCGCGCACGGCCATTCCGCCCGCGTGATGGAAGCCATCCGCTCGATCAAGCATCGTCTGCCCGATGTGCAACTGGTCGCCGGAAACGTGGCTACCTACGAAGGCGCGCGCGATCTGATTGCCCTCGGCCTTGACGGCCTGAAAGTCGGCATCGGTCCCGGCTCGATCTGCACCACGCGCGTCGTCACCGGAGCCGGCGTTCCGCAAATCACGGCCATCCTCGAAGCCACGCGCGCCAGCGGCGATTCCGGCGTCCCCATCATCGCCGACGGCGGAATCAAATATTCCGGCGACATCACCAAAGCCATCGCCGCCGGCGCGTCCGTCACCATGGTCGGCGGGCTGATGGCCGGCACCGAGGAAGCGCCCGGAGAAACCATCCTCTATCAAGGCCGCACATTTAAATCCTATCGCGGCATGGGCTCGCTCGGCGCGATGGAGGCGGGCTCCGCCGACCGCTACGCGCAGGAAATGGCGTTGCCGGGCAAGTCCGTTCCCGAAGGCGTCGAGGGCCGCGTCCCTTATAAGGGCGCGCTTTCCGGTTTAGTCGAGCAATTGATCGGCGGATTGAAAAGCGGAATGGGTTATTGCGGCGCGGCCACGCTTCCCGAGCTGCGCGAAAAAGCGCGCTTCGTGCGCATCACTTCGGCCGGCCTGCGCGAAAGCCATGTCCACGACGTGATCATCACGCGCGAGGCGCCGAATTATCAGGTGGAGTAAGGAAAAGAAAAAGGCCGCCCCAGTTTCGGAGCGGCCTCGCGATACACTCGCATCGATCATGCCGGCGGATCGCTAGTCGGGTTTCTTCAGTCCTTCTTCGACTCCTTCGGGCGATTCTTTCTGTTCGGGCCGATCCACGCGCTTTTCTTTCTTCTCTTTCTTGCGGAGATTCGACCCGATTAGCTCGAGGATCGCGACGCTGGCGCCATCGCCCACGCGGAAGCCGGCGCGCACGATTCGCGTGTAGCCGCCGGCGCGGTCGGAGAAGCGCGGCGCGATATCGGCGAACAGCTTCTTCGTCGCCGCCGGGGTCATCAGATACGCCGCGGCCTGCCGCCGCGCGTGCAGCGTGTCGCGCTTGCCGAGCGTGATCATCTGCTCGACGAGAGGACGCGCGGCCTTGGCGCGGGTGAGAGTTGTGGTGATGCGCTCGCGCTCGATGACGTTGGTCACCAGGTTGCGCAGCGTGGCCCGGCGATGCGCCGGCTGACGGCCGAGTTTCGAGCCTTGGTTTCGGTGTCGCATAGGAACGGTTTTCGCGCGGAATTACAGGCCCGCCGATTCCTCCGGAGTGGGCGGCGCGGTCTGGCTCGGCAGCGGCGGCCAGATGATGCGGCCGTGCTCGTCGAATTTCATGCCCAAGCTCAAGCCCATCTTCTGCAGGATTTCCTTGATCTCGTTGAGCGATTTGCGGCCGAAGTTTTTGGTCTTCAGCATTTCGTTTTCGCTCTTCTGCACGAGCTCGCGGATGGTCTGGATGTTGGCGTTCTTCAGGCAGTTGTAAGAGCGCACGGAAAGTTCGAGCTCTTCGACGGAGCGGTCGAGGTGCTCGACGCGCGGATCGTTGTAGGGCTCGATGGACTCTTCGCTGATTTCCGGCTGCTCTTCAAAATTGATGAAGATGCTCATGTGATCTTTCACGAGCTTGGAGGCGAGGCCGATGGAATCCTGCGGCGTGATCGCGCCGTTGGTCCACACTTCGAGCGAGAGCTTTTCGTAATCGGTCATCTGGCCCAAGCGCGCGGCTTCGACGGAGTAATTCACCTTGCGCACCGGCGAATGAACGGAATCGACCGGAATGTAGCCGATGGGCAGGTCTTCGTCGAAGTTGCGGTCGGCGGCGACGTAGCCGCGGCCGTTCTTCACGCGCATTTCGAGCTGCAGTTTGCCGCCCTCGCTGACGGTCGCGATGTAGACGTTCTTGTCGAGGACGGCGAAATCGGCGTCCTCTTCAATGGCAGACGAGGTGACCACGCCGGGATTTTCGATGTTCAAGTAGATTGTTTTCGGCTGATCGTTATTGAGCTTGAGCGGCACTTGCTTCAAGTTCAGGATGATGTCCGTCGCGTCCTCAACCACGCCGGGGATCGAAGAGAATTCGTGCAGCACGCCTTCGATCTTTACGGCCGTGATGGCCGCCCCTTCGATGGAGCTGAGCAGAGCACGCCGCAGAGAATTGCCGACCGTGGTGCCCCAGCCGCGCTCAAAGGGCTGAGCTGAAAATTTGCCGTACTTGTCGGTCAACGACTCGAGTTCCGCCGCCAGCCTCTTGGGTTTCTGAAAACCTTTCCACATTGTTTGCGTCCTCCTCCCCGCGAAAGCGGGGGCCTAAAACTGAACAAAACTTTTGCGGCCGTGCCGCGCCCGCTACTTCGAGTACAACTCGACGATCAACTGCTCGGTGATGGGCGGCGTTTGAACGTTTTCGCGTTTCGGCAAAGCGACGACCTTGGCCGTGAACTTTTCGCGATCCTGATCGAGCCAGGGCACGCCGCTTTGGCTTTGCGCGACGTTGCGCGATTCAAGGACCATGGCGTTCTGATGCATGTCTTCGCGCAGGCTGATCTCTTCGCCGACGCTGACCAGATACGACGGGATATTCACCTTTTTGCCGTTCACCCGAACGTGGCCGTGAAGAACAAACTGGCGGCCCTGCGAGCGCGAGCTGGCAACGCCCATGCGCCAAATCGCGTTGTCGAGGCGCCGCTCGAGCATGACGATCAAATTTTCGCCCGTGGGGCCTTGCATGCGTTCGGCCTTTTCAAAGTAGTTGCGGAATTGCCGCTCGAGCAATCCGTAGGTGCGCTTCACTTTTTGCTTTTCGCGCAACTGTAGGCCGTAGCCGACAAGCTTCTTGGCACGGCGCGTTTGCCCGTGCTGACCGGGAACGAAGTTGCGCTTTTCGATCGCGCACTTCTCGGTGAAGCAACGTAGGCCTTTTAGAAATAGCTTCTGCCCTTCGCGACGGCAGAGCCTGCAAACCGCTTCTCGATGTCTCGCCAACGACGTCTCTCCTTTTGTTTCTGTTACGAAACTTTTGCCAGGCGCTTCAAACGCGCCGGCGCTTTGGCGGACGGCACCCGTTGTGCGGAATGGGCGTGACGTCCTTAATGTGCACGATGTGCAAGCCGGCCGCGGCCAGCGCGCGTACCGCGGATTCGCGCCCCGAACCCGGCCCCTTGAGGCGCACTTCAATGCTCTTCATGCCGTACTGATCGCGCGCCACGCCGGCCGCAGTAATCGAGGCTTGCTGCGCGGCGTAAGGCGTGCCTTTGCGCGAACCTTTGAAACCGATCGAGCCGGCCGAAGACCAGCAGACCGCGCGGCCGTCGGGACCGCAGATGGTGACGATCGTGTTGTTGAACGTGGCCTGGATGTGGGCCACGCCGTGCGGCACAACGCGCCGTTCGCGTTTCTTCTTGAACTCTTTTTTCTTCTTGGCAGATTTCGCCGCCGCTGCTCCTGTTGCCGCGGCGTCCTGCGCTTGTTCTTTGGCCACTTCGTTCCCCTCTCCGCTAAAACTTAAAAGCTACTTCCTGGCGGCGACTTTCTTCTTCGCTGCCACGGCGCCCTTGCGCGGACCTTTGCGCGTGCGGGCGTTGGTGTGCGTGCGCTGTCCGTGCACGGGCAGATTGCGCCGGTGACGCAGACCGCGGTAGCACTGGATTTCGATCAGCCGGCGAATGTTCATCTGGACCTCCTTGCGGAGATCCCCTTCGACGCGGCCTTCGGATTCAATCGCCTGACGCAAACGATTGACTTCTTCTTCGGTGAGGTCCTTGATCTTTTTGGTTTCCTCGACATTGGCCTTCGCGCACAACGAGCGCGCGCGCTTCAGACCGATGCCATAGATCGACGTCAGCCCCACCCAGAGCCGCTTTTGCGGCGGCAAATCGACACCTGCGATACGAGCCATCTATGCTTCCTCCCGATCCCGCATTAACCCTGGCGCTGCTTGTGCTTCGGATTGACGCAGATCACGCGCACAACCCCGCGCCGGTGAATCACCTTGCACTTGTCGCAAATCTTTTTGACCGACGATCGAACCTTCATGATTGCTCCCCCGCGCCGTCTACTTGTAGCGGTAAACGATGCGCCCTCGCGTCAGGTCGTAGGGCGAGAGTTCAACCGCGACCTTGTCTCCCGCGAGAATCCGAATAAAATTTTTCCGCATCTTGCCCGAAATATGCGCGAGAACTTTGTGCTTGTTCTCAAGCTGCACGCGAAACATCGCGTTGGGCAAAGGCTCGATCACCGTAGCCATCACTTCAATGGCGTCTTCTTTCGGGTTGCTGGCGTCGGCTTTCGGCTTGTCCTGTGAATGCTGCTTTCTCATAAAGTTTCGGTCCTTCTCACCACGCCGGCCCGGTGGCTTCGCGCGGCCGCGTCAAAATCCACGGTCCGTTGGCGGTGACGGCGACGGTGTGCTCGAAGTGCGCGGAATAGCTGCCATCGGACGTGACGGCCGTCCAGCGGTCTTCGAGAACGCGCACATCCGCTTTGCCCGCGTTGACCATCGGCTCGATGGCGATGACCATGCCCTCTTGCAGCTTCGGGCCTTTCGCGGGATCGCCATAGTTCGGCACGTTCGGCTCCTCATGCATGCGCGTGCCAATTCCGTGACCGACGAATTCGCGCACGATGGAAAATCCGTTGCGCTCAACCCATTGCTGCACCGACGATGAGACTTCGCCGAGTCGATGGCCGGGGCGAACCTTGTCGATCGCCTGATCGAGCGAGTCGCGCGTTACACCCAGCAGCTTTTCGAGCTCCGGGCGAATCGCGCCGACCGGAACCGTCAGGGCGGCGTCGGCGTAATAACCGCCGAGTTCGACGCCGAAATCGAGCGACACGATGTCTCCTTCGCGCAACGTCCGGTCGGACGGAATGCCGTGCACCACTTGTTCATTCACCGAGGCGCACAGCGACGCCGGATAGCCGCGATAATTCTTGAACGCGGGGCGCGCGTCCTGCTCGACGGCCCGGCGTTCCGCGAATTGGTCCAATTCCATCGTCGTCATTCCCGGCTTCACCATCCGCCGCAGCGAATCGAGCACGTCCCAGACAACCAGGCCGGCGCGGTGCATCGTTTCCAACTCCGACGGAGACTTGCAAACAATCATTTCAATTCGCTCGCGTCAGAATCCCGACCAATTCCCTGGTGACTTCGTCCGGCGCGGCATCCGCGTTGATGGCCGAGAGCACGCCCTGATGCGCGTAATACTCGACCAGCACCCGAGTGCGGCGGCGATACGCATCGAGACGCGGCCGGACCACTTCCTCGCGATCGTCGGGCCGCGCCACCAATTCCCCGCCGTCGTTATCGCAGCGGCCGGGCACTTTCGGCGGCCGCTCGAACACGTTGTAAATCTCTCCGTTCACCGAACAGATCCGGCGGCCCGTGAGCCGCTGCAGCAGGTGATCGACATCGACCACAAAGTGCAGCACGATCGGCCGGCCGAATCCGCAACGCTTCAAAATCGCGCCCAGGCATTCGGCCTGGGGAATCGTGCGCGGAAAACCATCGAGCACGAAACCTTTGGCGCAATCCGGCATCGAAACCCGGTGCTCGACCATGCCCAGAACAATCTCGTCGGGCACCAACTCACCGCGCTCCATCAGCGGCTTGGCCTTCAACCCCAGTTCGGTGCCGCTGGCGATCTGCTCGCGCAGCATGTCACCGGTTGAAAGCTGCGGCACACCGTACCGCTCGGACAATCGCCGCGCCTGCGTTCCTTTGCCCGCACCGGGAGGCCCGAGAAGTATGATGGCGCGGTTGCGGATCGGAAGCTCGTCGCCGGGCTTCAGATCAGCCATACCGCCGGCTCCGCAGTTTGCCCTTCTTCACAAAGCCTTCGTAATTGCGCATCACCAGCTGCGATTCGATCTGCTGCACCGTGTCCATGGCGACGCCGACGACGATGAGCAGCGAGGTGCCGCCGAAATAGAACGAAATGTTCAGGCCCTCGAGAACGAAGCGCCACATGTGATTGTCAAACCAGGCGCCAATGGCGCCGGGCAAATGCTGCAAATGAATTCCGGCGATCATCCATTCGGGCAGCAAACAAACGGCAGCCAAGTAAACGCCGCCGACAAACGTGAGCCGGCGCAAAATCCAGTCGATATGCTCGGAGGTGTTGCGCCCGGGACGAATGCCGGGAATAAAACCTCCATACTTGCGCATGTTGTCGGCCAGCTCCGTCGGGTTGAAGACGATGCCGACATAGAAAAACGCGAACACAATGATCAATACGACGTAGATGAGCGTGTATAAAGGCTCGCCCCAAGCGAGAGCTGTCGCGAAACTATTGACGACAGCCACCTTTTTGCCGAAAAACAGGTTGAGCGTGCCGGGAAACGTCAGAAGCGAACTGGCGAAAATCGGCGGAATCACGCCGCCGGAATTCACGCGCAGCGGAAGATACGTCATCTGACCGCCCATGACCTTCCGCCCGACGACACGTTTGGCGTATTGAACCGGGATGCGCCGCTGACCGCCCTCGACGAACACGATGAAGCCGATCACGCAAAGCATCAGCGCGAGCAGCACGAAAATCACAAGGCCGGTGAACGGGCCCCACTGCTCGGTGCGCGCCTTGCCCCAAAGGTCGCCGACCGCGCGCGGCAATCCGACGACGATGCCGGCGAAGATGATCAAAGACATTCCGTTGCCCACGCCGCGTTCGCTGATCTGTTCGCCGAGCCACATGATGAAGGCGGAGCCGGTGGTGAGCGTGAGCACCGTCATCAGCGTGAACGACCAGCCGGGGTTGTACACGAGAGCGGTGCCGCCGTTGGTGGTGCGCTCAAGCGTGGCGGCGATGGAGAGCGACTGCACGATGCTCAACACGATCGTGAGGTAGCGCGTATACTGCGTGATTTTGCGCCGGCCGAGTTCGCCTTCCTTTTGCAGCTTTTCGAGGTAGGGCCAAACCACCTGCATCAACTGCAAGATGATGGATGCCGTGATGTACGGCATGATGCCCAGCGCGAAAATCGTGAGGCGGCGGAAGTTGCCGCCGCTAAAAAGATCGATGATGCCGAGGACCGAGCCCTGATTCTGGCTGAACAATTGTTGCAATACGTCGGTATTGATGCCCGGCGTGGGCAAAAATGCGCCGAGCCGGTAGACCGCCAGCATCGCCAACGTAAATAGCAGGCGCTTCCGGAGGTCCGGAATGCGGAACATGTTCGCGCATGCTTCAAAAAACTGATTCATTTCCTACAGTACCTCGGTCTTTCCGCCGGCCTTCGCGATTTTCTCCGCAGCCGATTTGCTGAAGGCGTGAGCGCGAACGGTGAGGCCGGGCGTCAAATCGCCGCCGCCCAAAATTTTGATGCTGGCCCGCCGCTCGCGCACAAGGCCCGCAGCGCGCATCAACTCGGGCGTAACGACTTCGCCCGCCGTGAACATATTCAGGCTGGTGACATTCACGACGGCATACACGGTTCCGAATGGGCTGTGAAAGCCGCGCTTGGGAATGCGGCGATGCAAGGGCATCTGGCCGCCCTCAAAACCCGGGCGCTGCGAAAAGCCTTTGCGCGAGCGCTGGCCCTTGTTGCCTTTGCCGGCGGTCTTGCCGAGCTTTGAGCCCATGCCGCGGCCGACGCGCACCTTGCGATGGCGCGAGCCATGCGGCGGATGAAGATTCGAAAGTTTGACGGCCATGGCAGCGATTCCCCTATTCAGCCTTAATCGACAACGACGACAAGATGACGGACCTTGTGAATCATGCCGCGAATCGACGGCGTGTCTTCGCGCTCAACGACCTGCTGCATGCGGCGAAATCCAAGACCGCGAATGGCCTGGCGCATGGGCCGCGGGCAGCCTATGAAACTGACGACCCATTTTATTTTGACGGTGCCGCTTTTTTCTTTCGCCATCGCTTGTGTCCTGTCCCGGCGCGTTGATCCGCGAACGACTGCTACGCCAATTCTTCGACCGTCTTCGAGCGGTTCTCCGCAACTTTATTGATGTCGTTCAATCGCAGCAGCGCGTCGAAGGTCGCTTTCACGACGTTGTGCGGATTCGACGTGCCCAGCGACTTCGTAAGCACATTGTGAATTCCGGCGACTTCCATCACGGCGCGCACAGGGCCGCCGGCGATGATGCCGGTGCCCTCGGGCGCGGGCTTCAGCAGCACTTGACCGGATCCATAGAGGCCGATCACCTGATGCGGGATCGTGGTGCCTTTCAGATTCACGGAGAGCAGATTTTTCTTGGCCTGCTCGATCGCTTTGCGAATCGCCATGGGGACTTCGCGCGCTTTGCCCATGCCGAATCCAGCGTGGCCCTGCTGATCGCCGACAACCACGAGCGCCGAAAAGCTCAAGTTCTTGCCGCCCTTGACGACTTTGGTGACGCGCTGAATCGAGACGACCTGGTCCTTCAAATTGTTGGCGCTGACCTCGATGGGCCGGCGCACCGACAGAGACTCGCGTAGGATGTGTTTGGACATACCTTAGAATTTCAACCCCGCTTCGCGCGCCGCTTCGGCCAACGCCGCGATTCTGCCGTGATACTTGTAGCCGCCGCGATCGAAAACCACGAGCTCGATGCCGGCGGCGCGAGCGCGCTCGGCGATTTTCTTGCCGATGGCCTTGGCCGCGGCCACGTTGCCGCCGGCCTTGAGATCCTTGCGCGCTTCCTTGTCGATGGAGCTGGCCGCGGCCAGCGTGCGGCCGGTGCGATCGTCGATCACCTGAGCATAAATGTGGCCGATCGAGCGATAGACGGAGAGGCGCGGCCGCTCCGTGGTGCCTTCGACGCGCACGCGCACGCGGCGATGAACCCGCTGGCGATGCGCGTTGCGCGAAAGTTTCCGAACTGGTTGCAATGCCACGTCGAATCTCCTTTTTGCGGCGGACGCTACGCGCCCGTCTTGGCTGCTCCGGCCTTTCCGGCTTTCTTTTTCAACCGCTCGCCGGTGATGCGAATGCCTTTTTGCTTGTATGGGTCGGGCGGACGCAGCGCGCGAAGATCGGCCGCGACTTGCCCGACTTTCGCGCGATCGGCTCCCGAAACCGAAAGATGCGTTTGCTTCTCGACCGTGATCTGAATGCCGGGCGGCACAGGGAATTCGATCGGATGCGAATAGCCGAGACTGAAATTCACGATCGGGCCTTTTAGTTCGGCGCGATAGCCGACGCCAACGATATCGAGATCTTTCTGAAAGCCCTTGGTGACACCTTGCACGGCATTGGCTACGAGAGCCCGCGCGAGACCGTGAAGCGCGCGCTGCTCTTCGGTTTGACGCAGGGCGTGGAGCTCGGTGCCTTTTTGCTCGAAGGTGATGCCGCCGGGCAAGGGAACGGTCAGTTTGCCCTTGGGGCCCTGCACTTCGACCGAGGCCGGCTGGATCTGAACTTTCACGCCAGCGGGAATCGGAATGGGTTGTTTGCCGATGCGCGACATTTTTCTACCAGACCTCGCAGAGCATTTCGCCGCCGACGCGCGCTTTGCGGGCGGCGCGGCCGGTCATCAAACCTTTGGGCGTGGTCAAAATGTTGATGCCCATGCCGCCGACCACCGCGCGGATGTCCGTCGAGCCGGTGTAGCGGCGGCTGCCGGGACGCGAGACGCGCTTCAAATCGGTGATCACGCTGCGGCGGTCCGTTGTGTACTTCAAAAAAACGCGAAGCGTGCGGCGCGTCTTGTTTTCTTCGACCAGCTTGTAGGTCGAGATGTAACCTTCTTCTTTCAAGATGCGCGCGATTTCCACTTTCATGCGCGACGCGGGGATGTCCACGCGGGCGTGCTTGGCACGCACGGCATTGCGAATGCGCGTGAGCAAATCGGCGATGGGATCGGTCTGCATGATTACCAGCTCGCTTTCACGACGCCGGGGATTTCACCCTTGAGCGCGAAGCCGCGGAAACAGATGCGGCACATCTGAAACTTGCGCAGATAGCCGCGCGGCCGGCCGCAGACGCGGCAGCGGTTGCGCACGCGAACCTTAAACTTCGGTTTCCTGCGCATCTTCGCGAATTGACTCTGTCGCGCCATCGATTCTCCCTTTAGCTGCGCAGCGGCACGCCCAACAGGCGCAGCAGCTCGCGGCCTTCCTCGTCATTTTTCGCGGTGGTGGTGAGGGTGATGTTCATCCCCGTGATTTTTCCCACGCGCGTATAGTCGATTTCCGGAAACACAAGCTGATCTTTCAGTCCGAGCGTGTAATTGCCGCGGCCATCGAAGGCGTTGGGCGAAAGGCCCTTGAAATCGCGCACGCGCGGCAGGACCACGTTGCACAGGCGATCCAGGAATTCGTACATGCGTTCGCCGCGCAGAGTGACGCAGCAGCCGATGGGCATGCCGCGGCGAATCTTGAAATTCGCGATCGACTTCTTGGCGCGAGTGACGACGGCGCGCTGCCCCGTGATCTGGCCGAGTTCGAGCGCGGCAACGTCAAGCAGCTTGACGTTCTGGCTGGCTTCGCCCATGCCGATATTGACGACGACTTTGGCGACCTTGGGCACGGCCATCGGATTTTTCAGTTCAAAGCGCTTCATCAACGCCGGAACGACGTCGGTGCGGTAGCGCTGGCTCATTCTGCTGATCATCGAGAGCTTTCTCCTGCTTTCCTTTTCGTGCGTTTACTTCTCAAGAGTTGTTCCGCAGCGGCGGCAAACGCGCACCGTCGTGCCGTCGGGCATGTCCTTGCGGCCGATGCGCGCGTGTTTGTTGCACGACGGGCAAACGATCATCACGTTCGAGATGGCGATCGACGCTTCGCGTTCCACCACGCCGCCCTTGATGTTCTTCGAGGAATCGGCCTTGGTGGCGCGCTTGATGATGTTGGCGTGCTCGACGGTGATGCGCCGGCGGCGCGCGTCCACGAAAAGCACGCGGCCTTCCTTGCCTTTATCGCGCCCGGCCATCACGCGCACTTGATCTCCCTTGCGCAATCCGGCGGTGGTCGGTGACGGTACGATTCGGCTCATGGTCTTTTGCTCAAACCCCTTTTACGCGATCCGTTTGAAGCCAACACCTACCAAACTTCCGGCGCCAGAGAGACGATCTTGGCGAATTTCTTTCCGCGCAATTCGCGCGCCACGGGACCGAAGACGCGCGTGCCGACGGGCTCGTTTGCGTCGTTGATCAGCACCGCGGCGTTGTCGTCGAAGCGAATGTAGGTTCCATCGCGGCGGCGATGCTCTTTGCGCGTGCGGACAACGACGGCGCGCACGACCTTGCCCTTTTTGATCGGGCTATCGGGCGCGGCTTCCTTGACCGACGCGGTGATCACGTCGCCCAGGCCGGCGCGGCTGCCGGCGTCTCCGCCGAGCGGCAAAATGCACATCAGCCGGCGGGCGCCGGAATTATCGGCCACGGTCAACCAACTTCTCATCTGAACCATTTGCTGCTCCTTACCCGATCCGTTCGATTTCCGCGTTACCGCGCGCTACGCGGCTCTGTTCTTGCGAGCGATCACTTCGGCCAGGCGCCAGCGTTTCAATTTCGAGAGCGGACGCGTGGAAACGATGCGCACACGATCGCCCACGCGCGCTTCGCCTTCTTCGTCGTGCGCGTAAAATTTCTTGGTCTTCTTGATCACGCGCTGATAGATGCGGTGCCGCACCAGCCGCGCGACCTTGACGACGATGGTTTTCTGCATCTTCGCGCTGGCGACGATGCCGACAAGCTCCTGGCGGGGCGGACGAGCCGGCGCGGCTGCAGACTGTTCATGTGTTTCAGTGGGCATGCGCTTCCCTCAATTCGCGCTCTCGCAGCACGGTTTTCACGCGCGCCAGATCTTTTCGCGCGATACGCAATTTCGTTACTGCCTCGGTCTGGCCCGAAGTGATCTGAAAGCGCAGGCGAAACATCTGCTCGGCGAGCTCTTTTTCGCGCGCCTGCAACTCGCTGGTATTCTGATCGTGCAATTTCTCGGCTCGCCGCGGCATCAGAGGCTCCCCGCGCGGCTGACGAAGCGCGTGTGAATCGGCAGTTTGTGCGACGCCAGCGTCATGGCCTGGGTGGCCGTGGCCAAATCCACGCCCGACATTTCAAACATCACGCGCCCGGGCTTCACGACCGCGACCCAGCGCTCCGGAGCGCCTTTGCCCTTGCCCATGCGGGTTTCCGCCGGTTTCTTGGTGAAGGGCTTGTCCGGAAAAATGCGAATCCACAATTTGCCGCCGCGCTTGATGAAACGCGTGATGGCCACGCGCGCCGCTTCGATTTGACGGTCCGTGATCCACGCCGGCTCCATGGCTTTCAAGCCGTAATCGCCGAACGCGAGCGTGCCACCGCGCCAGGCTTTTCCGGCGCGACGGCCGCGCTGCTGTTTGCGGTACTTCACTTTCTTGGGCATCAACATCGTTTTGGTCCTTAATCCTTATATAGCGCCGGGCGGCCGCATCAATCGGCGGCGACCGGCTCCTTGCCCTTCGTCGCGCCAATTCCGCGCTGGGGAATGCTTTCGCCCTGATAGATCCAGCACTTCACACCGATCACGCCGTAGGACGTGTGCGCTTCGGCGAGACCGTAATCGATATCGGCGCGCAGCGTTTGCAGCGGCAAGCGGCCCTGCAAATACCATTCCTTGCGCGCGATTTCCGCGCCGTTCAGGCGCCCCGCGACGCGAACCTTGATTCCCTTGCATCCGAAGCGCAGCGCGGAATCAACGGCTTTGCGCATCGCGCGGCGGAAGGCCACGCGCTTTTCCAGTTGCAACGCAATCGATTCGGCCACGAGTTGCGCGTCAAGCTCCGGCCGGTGAACTTCCAGAATGTCCATATGCACTTCGCGCTTGGTGCGCTTTTGCACTTCGGTCTTCAGCTTTTCGATCTCCGAACCTTTGCGGCCGATGATGATGCCGGGGCGCGCGGTGTACAGCCGAATCAGCAGCTTGTTGGCGGCGCGCTCGATTTCGATCGAGCTGATTCCGGCGGCCTTCAGGCGGTCCTTCAACTGGCGGCGCAGGACCACGTCTTCGTGCAACAAATTGGCGTAATCGCGATCGGCGTACCAGCGCGATTTCCAGGCCTTGTTGTAGCCCAGGCGAAATCCGTAAGGATGTGTCTTCTGACCCAAAGTTTCCTCCTACTTCACTTTCTTCGAGCGGCGCGTGTTCTTTTTCTGGCCGACCAGCGCTTCCCGCGCTTTCTTCACGGCGCCACGCACGCCCTTCTGCGATTCCTTTTCGGCCGCGGCCACGGCGGCGCGATCGCGCGCGGCCAAATGGTGCTCCGCCACGCCGACGACGATGTGGCTGGTGCGGCGCTGATAGCGAAACGCGCGGCCCATCGGCGCGGGGCGCAAACGCTTCCAGCGCGAACCTTCGTTCACAAAACAGTGCGAAACGAACAATTGATCGACATCGAGCGTCGCGCCGGCGTCTTCGGCCTTGCGCTCGGCATTGGCGATCGCGCTGCGCAGAACTTTTTCGACGTCGCGCGAGGCGCGTTTCTGCGTGAACTTCAGAGTCTGCAAGGCGCTTTCGGCGCGCTGGCCGCGAATCAAATCGATCACCAGACGAACTTTTTGCGGAGACATGCGCACGTGCTTGGCCATGGCCCGGGCTTCGATCACCGGAGCCGCGGCGGTCACCGCAGCCGAATTGTGTGCCGCAGATGTTTCGTTTGCCATCGTCTATGCCTTGGGTCCCGCAGCGGGCGCAGCGCCGCCAGCCGCCGGAGCAGGCGCTCCGGGAGCGCCGGCGAGTCCCGCGGCGCGTTCGAGCGCGACTTTTACGGCGTGGCCCTTAAACGTGCGCGTGGGCGCGAATTCTCCCAGGTGATGCCCAACCATTTGCTCCGTGACGTACACGGGAATAAATTTCCGCCCGTTGTGCACGGCGATGGTGTGGCCGATCATCTCGGGCAGAATCGTCGAGCGGCGCGACCACGTCTTGATGACTTTCTTTTCGTTGCGCACGTTCAACGCTTCCACCTTCACGCGAAGATGGTCGTCGATGAACGGGCCTTTTTTTAGAGAGCGTGGCATCTTTAATCCTTAAAATTAGCTTTCTACGTGGCGCAACTTCACCCATTGCGCGCGCCGCAGCTTGCGAAAACCGCGCACGGGACCCGGAACGCGATGCGAGATCGGGCAAAACGGGCAGACAAAACGCGTGCCTTGCGCGTTCGGCGCGCGTTCGACCGTGACGGCCCAACTCGGCTTGCAGAGCCGGTAAAGCACCACTTGCGGCGGCGCGGGAACAGCGCGCTTCGGCGCGGTCTTCGCGCTGGCCGCCGGGCGCGCGCGCTTGGCTCCGCGCGCAGCGCGCCGTGCCACGGCTTGTCTGGTTCTGTTTCTGTTTGCGCTCATAACGCCTTCCTTTTTCGCCTCGCTCGTCAACATGCTTGTCGGGTGACTCATTAATCTCTTTTCTAGCCGCTACGGCTTGCGGCGCTGCACGATCACGCGATCGGCGCGCTTGCTGCGGCGCGTCTTCGCGCCCAAAGTCGGAAACGCCCACGGCGTGACCGGATGATTGCCCTTCACGCGGCCTTCACCGCCGCCGTGCGGATGATCGACCGGATTCATTGCCACGCCGCGCACGGTGGGCTTTACACCATGCCAGCGCGAACGGCCGGCTTTGCCGTAGGTGACATTCTCGTGATCGAGATTGCCGACCTGGCCGATCGTGGCCATGCAATCCAGACGAAATTTCCGGATTTCACCGGAAGGCAATTTCACAAGCGCGATATCGCCTTCCTTCGAGAGCAATTGCGCCGCGCCTCCGGCCGAGCGCACCACCTGCGCGCCCTTGCCGGGATACAGCTCGAGATTGTGAACCTGCGTGCCGGGCGGAATGAAGCGGATCGGCATCGCGTTGCCGGGCAAAATGTCCGCGCCTTCGCCGGTTGAAACCGTCGCGCCGACTTCAAGACCCACCGGATGCAGGATGTAGCGCTTTTCGCCATCGGCGTAGTGCAGGAGCGCCAGGCGCGCCGAGCGGTTCGGATCGTATTCGATGGCCGCCACGCGCGCGGGAATTCCCTTTTTCTCGCGGCGGAAATCGATCGCGCGGTATTGCTGCTTGTGGCCGCCGCCGCGGTGCCACATGGTGATTTCGCCGTGCGCGTTGCGGCCGCCGGTGCGATTCTTCACCGAGACCAGCGCCTTCTCCGGCGTCTGCTTCGTGATCTCGCTCTTATCGAGCATCGTCAGGAAGCGGCGCGACGCGGTGTAGGGGCGGAAACTTTTTATCGCCATGATCGTTCGCCTTTCGCGCGGCTACGCGGTCTCACCGTACTCAATCATCTTTTCGCCCGGTTTCAATTTCACGTAAGCCTTTTTCCAATCGCTGCGGTGACCGGCGGAACGGCCGCGGCGGCGGAACTTGCCATGATAAATCGCCGTGCGCACATCGGCGACTTTCACTTTAAACACCTTCTGCACCGCTTCCTTGATCTGCGTCTTGGTAGCGGCTTTCGCAACCTCAAAGACCGCGGTGTGCTGCGTCTCTCTTACGCCGAGACCTTTCTCGGTGATGATCGGCCGGCGGATGATTTCATAGATCGTGAGCGCCATATCGCTTTAGTCCTTTTTGCCTTTGCCGCGCGGCTTGCTCGCCGCCTTGGCCGGCTTCGCGTGCGACTTCGCTTTGGGAGCCGCTTTCGCTGCCGGCTTCTTCTTCGGCTTTTCGGCCGCAGCAGGCGCGCTCGATTTCGCGGGAACCGCCGGCGCCGCCGCCAAATCGATCTGCACCACTTCATCCGCCGCCGGACGCCCGCCGCCCAGCGATTGACCGATGCGCTCCGCCGCCTGCTTTGAAATCATCAGCCGGTCATGCCGCAACAGGTCGTATACTTCAAGCCCCTTTGGCGAGATCAGCTTCACGCCTTCGAGATTGCGGCTGGCGCGCTCGAGATTTGCGTTGCCATCGAGATTCACCAGCAAAATCGTTTTTGTGTCGCCGTCCAGTCGATCGAGCACTTCGCGGAACGCCTTGGTCTTGTGCGTTTCAAGCGCCCAATCGTCCACCACGGTCAATTTTTCGGCGGCGAGTTTGGCGGATAGCGCCGAGCGCAGCGCGCCGAGCCGCATCTTTTTCGGCAGTTGGTAGGCGTAGCTGCGCGGCACAGGTCCATGGACCGTGCCGCCCTTGCGCCAGATCGAGCTGCGAATCGAACCGACGCGCGCGCGGCCCGTTCCTTTTTGCCGCCACAATTTCTTGCCTGAGCCGGAGACTTCGCCGCGGCCTTTGACTTTGTGCGTGCCGGCGCGCTGCCAGGCGAGATACCAGCGCACGGTTTCGTGCAGCAAATTCTGATTAATCCGCGCGCCAAACACGGCGTCGGACAGCTCGAACTGGCCCACCGTCTTGCCCTGCAAATTTTTGACGTCCACTACCGGCATTGTTGTCGCGCCCTTTGCGTTGCGTTCCGCGATTCGTATCGCCTGCTACTTCTTGGCTTTCGCTTTCGGTTCCACACGCACAACCGGCTTCCTGAACTTTTTCGCTTTGCGAATCATGATGCAGGTGCCGTTTGGCCCCGGCACGGAGCCGCGCACCAGCAACAAATTCTCTTCAGCGTCCACTTTCACGACCTTGAGATTTTGCGCCGTGACCTGCGCGTTGCCCATGTGCCCCGGAAAATGCTGGCCCGGCCACACGCGCGAGGGAAACGAACTGCCGCCTATACCGCCCGGCGCGCGATGAAACATCGAGCCGTGCGTAGCGTCGCCACCGCGGAAGTGCCAGCGCTTCACGCCGCCGGCGAATCCCTTGCCCTTGCTGACGCCGGTGATGTCGACGAGGTCGCCCGGCGCGAAGCGATCCACCAGAACGCGATCGCCGGCCTTGGTTTCATCGGCGGAATCGTCGATGCGCACTTCGCCCAATCGCTTGAGCGGCGCGACATCGGCCTTTTTGAAATGGCCGGTCATCGCTTTATTGACGCGCTGCGGCTTGATGAATTCAACCAAGCCCAATTGCGCCGCGTCGTATCCGTCTTTTTGTTTCGTGCGGCGCTGCACGACGACGCACGGTCCGGCTTGCAGCACGGTGCAGCCAATGGCCGCGCCGTCGTCGCCAAACACCTGCGCCATCCCAAGCTTGATTCCCAGAATTCCGTTGACCGCCATGGCTCGATTCGTTCCTTTTATCTAACGATCTAAATTCGGCCTCGCGTTACGATTTCACCGCGTGCTCGCGCCCGAAGGCCTTGATTTCGACGTCCACACCGGGCGGCAGATCGAGTTTCATCAGCGCGTCCACAGTGTCCGGCGTCGGTTCCAGAATGTCGATCAGCCGCTTGTGCGTGCGCATCTCGAATTGCTCGCGCGATTTCTTGTCCACGTGCGGAGAACGCAGCACGGTCCAGCGGTTGATGGTGGTCGGCAAAGGTATCGGACCGGCAACTTCGGCGCCGGTGCGGCGCGCCGTATCCACGATTTCGCGCGTGGACTGGTCCAGAACCCGGTGGTCGTACGCTTTCAGGCGAATGCGAATTTTTTCTCCGGAGCGCATAGGTTACTCGATGATCTCAGTCACGGCGCCGGCGCCGACGGTGTGGCCGCCTTCGCGGATCGCGAAGCGCAGCCCCTTCTCCAATGCCACCGGCGTGATCAGCGATATCTCCATCGCCACGTTGTCGCCCGGCATCACCATCTCCACTCCGCCCGGCAACTTCACGTCGCCCGTCACGTCCGTGGTGCGAAAATAAAATTGCGGCCGGTAGCCCGTGAAAAACGGCGTGTGCCGCCCGCCTTCTTCCTTC
>Ga0182015_10001423_pt1 | contig 31663 bp, 34 predicted proteins | sample 712P3MmetaG_FD_120478 | JGI IMG/M metagenome (GOLD analysis project Ga0182015, IMG submission 120478) | Permafrost microbial communities from Stordalen Mire, Sweden - 712P3M metaG | ecosystem: Environmental > Terrestrial > Soil > Wetlands > Permafrost | place: Sweden: Stordalen | collected... | reverse complement strand
TAAGCCAGCACCATCGCGACGCCCCTTTGTAGCGCCGGCTTCCCAGCCGGCTGTAGCGCGGGCATCCCTGCCCGCGCCTTCGCCCAGGATTCCATCCGCCTTCGACGCCCCGGAGGGGCGGCAAGAGAATAGCCCCGGGTGAAACCCGGGGAAAGCCGCCCAAAAGAAACCTCGAGCCCCGTAGGCGGCGCGGCGAAACGTTGCAGCCCATCCCATCCACCAGGAGTCGTCAAATCAGGCTTGTCATCCTGAGCGAAGCGTACTCCGGCGGAGCCGAAGGATCTGCGGTTGTTTTTCGGGCGCGCCCCTCCGCTCTGTCACCCTGTCCGATATCGAAGGAGCGCCTGCTCGGCTTCGTAACAGGGCACGACTTGATCTGTGGCAAAAATGAATGCCTTGCCTCCCGGAGGGAGGGCACGATGTTAGCCCCGGGTGCAACCCGGGGAAAGCCGCCCAAAACATATCTCGCGCCCCGTAGGCGGCGCGGTGAAGGATTGCCAGCCCTAATCTCGCTTCAAGCGCCCCTTCATCCAGAGGCCGGTGATTCCAGCGGCAAGAAAAACAACGCCGACGCCAGCGTAAACCTGATCCCAGAATTCCCAGATGGCACCATTGATGACGTTCGCATAGACCAGGATTGCTCCTACCAGAATCGCGGCAATTGAGCCAAACGTTAAGAGGATTTCCTTCATTCCCAGTCGCCTTCCGAGGGCAATTCTACGCCGTAATCCCCGATTCCAGCACCAAATCCAATCCAATTCCGAAAGGAAACTATAATCTAAAGCATATTTCTATTCATTTTCTCTCCATATTCTTAGTCGCCGTCATATAATTGCGTTGTCCGTGATCATTATTTCGCGGAAAACTAATCTTGGAGGCCAATTTTGCTATGGCATTTCAGCGCTTCACAGAATCAGGCAAAGGATATAGGCCCAAAATCTCCCTGCGCCCTTCAGGAACAATTGGGGTAAACGACTCAGCTCTCAAGAAATTCGGCCTTATTGAGTATGATTTCGTGGCGCTCTACTACGACCCGGAGACTAAACAAATTGCAATCGGAGGTACGAACAAGGAAGAGCCAGGTAGTCAGAGATTGAATAAAGGGACTCGCGGAGCCTCTATCAGCGCCAAGAGGTTCCTAGATTTCCACGACATTACCGTTTCAGAGCTGAACCATTTTGAATGCCGACACGACACTGTCCAGAACCTCATCATCTTAGACAGACAAATAGAGAGAAAGCGAACCAAACAATAGCTCAACGAGCCGCATTAGTGATGAAACAATGGAAATTACCTATAAAATATGTCGCATACTAGAAACAAATATAAACACGTTTTAGGATGGTCGACCGCGCAGGACACCGACGACGAATCCACATTGACTTCTGCACACAATCCGGGATATGCTTCCCCCATGAAATGGAGAAGGGCGTGCGCCCATAGGTTTGCCGACCCAGGCGCACGCCCCGTAGCCATTCAGCCCAGAAGGGCCAAATGGATTCTTGTCCTTACTCCGGCAGACTCGCATCCAGCGGCCCCCGATGTCAACAATCAATACGCCGGAAGATCGGGAATTTCGGAAATGGCCCTTTACAAGTACGGAACCTACCTCAAGCCGTCACAAGACAATGCCTTTGACAAAGTCAACACTCCGGGTGCAGTTGCCCCCTGGTCTGGCGTTTATCGCTGTGAAGGCTGTGGGAGAGAGGTGTCCTCGACCGCCGGGCACACCCTACCTCCCCAAAACCACCACCAGCACACTTACCAACAGGGAACTATCCGCTGGAAGTTGGTCGTGACCCACGCTGCATAACCCAATCCCCGCTCGGACATCCACCCTTCGAGGTGGCATGTCGGGGCGGGGCCTGACCACCATTGCAAAATCGACCGAAAAGGAGGCCGTTAGGCGGACACCATGACGAAGACAATCATTCGCAAGGCTCCTGAATTGCCAAATGCTCGCCTATACCTCGACGACCTTTTCGAAATCGAGGGCATCTTGTTAGAGGAATACGCCAAGCTCAAAGACACCCCGCCAATATCCTTCGAATATGAGATTGGCGGCAATCTGGTTTTGACTACCCACGAAGAACTGATTGAACATGAGGGCTATACCTCAACCTTCCAGTTGAATGTCGCCTCTCCAGAATGGCGGTTCAAAGAGCAGCGCGTCTTAGTTCTATACAATATCCTGCACCCGCAATTCGATGTGCCAAGCGCTCTCAGGGAACAGAGATTTGCGATACGCGAGAAAGTGCGACAAATCTTTGAATCAAGAGCAGACAAAATTCGGGGGGCCTTTGAGCAAATCCCTGTCCGAATCCTTGGTCCCCTAATGCTCGTAGGACTGCTCCTGGAGGCATCTGCCTGGGTTTTCAAGCTCAGCCCGATGATCAGGGGATTTGCATGCCTCCTAGGTTTCGCTTTCGGCACTCCATTCTTTGTCCGAAGCATTGTTGAGTTCCGGTTTAGCCGCATCTACCTGCGCCATGCCCGGCAAGATGAGAAGGCGAGGATGAAGGCCAGAAGCGAACGGCTCGAAAAACTATGGTTTCTACTAGCAGGGGCAGCAATAGCAACCATCCTCAAGGCATTGCTCGACAGATTCACGCATTGATCCGCACGAACGCACTCAGAACGATCGAGAGTCCTGGCTCGATTCCGAGTATTCGCCCACAAAAAATCCCCTCACGACGCCGCATACGCCAAGCCCTTCGCGTCCAGATCCGTCAGCAGATTCCAGTGCCGGGCCTTGGCCGGGCGCTTGCTCCGAAGCCGCTTGCGCTTCTTCTCGGTCATCGAGTCATCGCAGAGCGTGTCCTCGCGCGCCAGCCGCGAGCGCTCGATCGCCGCTTTCGCTTCCTCCAGCAGCTTCCCTTGCCATGGGTCGGGCAGCTCCCTTGCCAGGCCCAATGCGACATCCACTAGAAATCCGAGCCGGTTCTGCCGGTCGTGGAGCTTCGCCTCCCTCAACAGCCACTCCCAGTCGAGATTGGCAAACTTCAGCACCACGAAAGGCAGCGCCTCCACCACGCTTCTATCCAGCTCGTCCTCGTCGATCGCCATAAAAATCAATCTGGCCGGGTTGTATCTTGGCTTCCTGCCGCGGACGAGTGGGAACCCAGGAAAACCCATCGCGCCAAGCTCCGCCTTGAATCCGTCCACATCCAACGCTCGCTGGCGCCCGGCCTTCATCGGCAGCGCCGTCGCCGGCAGGCGGAACACCCTCGCTGCCCTGACTGCGACCTCTTCGGTCACCGGCCGGCGTCCGCCCTCAAGCATCGACAAATACGCCTGGGTCACGCCCAGTTTCTCCGCAGCCTCAGCCTGGCCCAGTTTCGCTCGTCCCCGTGCTGCCTTCAGCGCCTCTCCGGTCAAGGTGATCCCTCTCACCGAATATAACAAGTCTTGTTATACAAAAAACGCGATTTGCCTCAAATGCACCAATTTCGAGTGCAAAAAACTCGATTTTGCGATGAGATCTGCCTGACTCGTCCGATTTTGGTCCCAAGGTGCTCATTCATAAGACCTTGGGGCCCGCAAAATGCTTCACCCGAGCTCCGAAACCGAGACTCCGGCTAGTTCACTCGCCGCGCACACCGCCCCGCCCCCAAAAAATCGCTTCCGGTTTTGCGTAGAATTACCCCCGCCCGGCGTACAGTGGTTTTGAGATATGGCCAAACAGCCGAGGGGATGAACGGCTCCCCAAACCTCGGGATCCTGCGAAGCAAGATTCGGCGTTTTTTCACACCGATTTTTTCGCTTAAGTTGTTTATTTCAAAGGTCTTGAACTAAAAACAAGCGCAATTTTATTTTTATTTTCCACAGACGGAAACAAAGGACTTAGCCGCAGCGGCGCAGAAAAGAAAGGACTTACACGCGAAGAAAATAGCCAAAAAACAGCAAAAAAAAGTCATTTTTCGACCAAATTCGGCATTTTCAACCAAAACCAGCCAATTTCTTCTCACCGCAAATCAGCCCGAAACGTAGTCCCTCAATCCCTCGTCCTGGCGTCTACCGCTTCCTCTTCGCCGGGCCATTCTGGGCCACCGCCGCCTTCACCAGCGCCTTGAACGCTCTCGCCTCCACCTTTTCCCCTTCGTGGATGTCGATCGCCCTGCGCATATTCCCTTCCAGGCTGGAGTTGAACAGGTGCGCCGGATCCGCCAGGCTCGCCCCTCGCGCAAACGTCAGCTTTACTGCGCTCTTATACGTCTCGCCCGTGCAGATAATCCCGTTGTGCGACCACACCGGCGTACCCATCCACTTCCACTCCTCGATCACCTCGGGGTCCGCCTCCAGAATCAGCGTGCGCATGCGGGCCAGTGTCTCCCCCCGCCAGTCCCCCAGGTCGCGGATCCGCATGTCGATCAACCTGGAAGCTGTCTCCCCGGTCGCTTGATCGCTCTTGCTCATCTCTCATCCTTTCTTTCACATAGGGTCATGCTCACTCGATCCTCGGTGCTCTCGCTTTCATGCCGCCCTGGCGCTTCTTGCAGGGACAAGGACGCCAATTTTCCTGCTGTCCGGCCTAAGCGCCCACGATGCCACGGTAAACCCGGTGATGATAAGTGGAGCGATGACGTGAAAGCCGTAAGCCCCGTAACCGCCAACCGCAGCAACGGACGCGGCCGCGCCAGTCAGGTCGAAAAAGATGCCAGCATAGGCCCATTCCTTGAGCCGCGGAAAACCGGGCACGAGAATGGTAATTGCCCCAAGCACCTTCCAAACGCCGAGAATGCCGAAGAAGTACATCGGGTAAAGAAGTTCGGGAACGACGCCATGCGGGTTGTGTAAATACTGATAGACCTGCGTGGCGCCACCGCCTCCAAGAAAGAACGCTACGAGTATCGTCATCGTCCAATAAACAATGGGTTTAGCTCTCATGGTCAGTCCATCCTTTCTACAACGTGTTCAAGGTTATTGAGGAAATTCCGCCAGCCGTAGTTCGCGCCCTTGTAGGCCTGATCCTGATCGGACCCAAAGCCGGAGTGCTCCATCCTTAAACGCGTCCCCCCCTCCGTCGGCGTCAACGTGAAGGTGACGGCGCTGTCCAAACCCAGGGCCCCCCAGCTATAAACAAGCCGCGAAGGCGGTTCCACCACCAGCACTTCACTTTCGATGATTCCGCTCCACCCCGGCACAGGCGTGGCGCGAAAGGTAAACCGGTGGCCCACTTCCGGCTTGAAGTCATTCGTCATCAGCCATTCCGCGATCAGCGGGCCTTCAGTTAGGGCCCGCCAGATCTTCTCCGGTGGATGCGGCATTTCGCGTTCAATGAGGAGAGTCCGTGTCTGGGCGCTTTCGTTCATTTTTCCATCCTTTGCAGCAGGTTTTCAAGTTGATCAAATCGTTCGCGCCAGAAGGCGCCGTAGATGCTCATCCAATCGACCAGGGGCGCCAGCGCTTGCGGTTGCGCGCTGTAGTGGGTCTCGCGCCCCTCGCGCCGATGCCGCACCAGCTTTGCCCTCTTCAATACTGTCAGATGCTTTGATATGGCCGGCTGCGAAACACCGGAACGATCGGTCAAGGCATGCACCGTCTGTTCCCCGTTACGGGCCAGACGCTCGTAGATTGCCCGGCGGGTAGGGTCGGCGAGGGCCCTGAAGACATTGTCCGGCACAGCTTGCATTGAGAGCCCTCCCGTAGACCTGGGTCATGTTACCAATCAAGGTGAGTTATTTGAATGAGATTTCCGCAGGTGTCGTCGAGCACTGCGATCGTCGATCCCACGGTCTTGGTTGGCTCCTTGGTAAACGTCACGTCGTGCTGCTTCAGCCTTTCGAACTCCTTCTGAACGTCTGCGACGAAGAAATTCGCAGCCGCTACCCCGGCCCGGAAAATTTCCTGCTGATACGTCTTCGCGGCGGGGTTCCAGCCTTCGTTGGGCTCCAGAACCAGTTGCACACCCTCTGGTTCTTCGGGAGAGACGACGGTGAGCCACTTGTGGTTGCCTGCGGGGAATTCATGTTTCTTTTGGAATCCCAGAACGTCGGTGTAGAACTTCAGAGCTTTGTCTTGATCGTCGACGAAGACGCCCGTGAGTTTGATCTGCATGGTTTTGTCCTCTCTGCTTTGCATTTTTTGGTTCTGGATTGGTTCGCGATCCGTTGAGCTGCTGACGGGCCGGGCGCTTGAAAATCACCCGAAGGGTCGAGCCGGCGGGAACTTTGAAAACTTCGTCCGACCCGGCTTGCATATTGAAACCATAACCAAATGGTTATTGATTTGTCAAGCTCGGAAATCGAAGAACTCCTTCAACCATGGGTTTCCAGGGGGCCAAGGTTGCTCCTGTATCGTTAGACCTGATGCGGTATACCACACAGTTTTTGCTCTCGGCGATGGCGGCGGAGCAGTTCCCTGCCCCGGATGTGCCGGAGGTTGCGTTTCTTGGCCGGTCGAATGTTGGCAAGTCGAGCCTGCTGAATGCGCTCGTCGGGGAAAAGGCAGCGAAGGTTTCGCAGACGCCGGGGCGCACGCGCGCCATCAATTTCTTTCTCCTCTCGGAAGAGGGGAAGACGAAGAAGAAGTTTGTTTTTGCCGATCTGCCTGGCTACGGCTACGCGAAGATTTCAAAGTCGATCTCCGCGGGGTGGCCGAAGTTCATCGAACCGTACCTTGCAGAACGGAAACTGGCGCTGTGCATTTGTCTCGTAGACTCAAACGTTCCGCCGCAGAAGGGGGACATCATGTTGCTTGACTGGCTGCGATCCGTGGGCCGCGAGTTCGCCGTGGTGGCCACCAAGGCGGACCGGCTAAGTGGCAACGAGCGGGTGCGCAACCTGGCCGCGCTCAAGAAGGCGCTCGATGTCGACGTACTGCTGGCGGTCTCGTCGAAGACCGGGTACGGGCTGAAGGAGTTGTGGATACGCATCGCGCAGGCCGGGGCTGAAGCGCCGACGGGATAGACCCAGGAACAGCTAAACGGAATCGATCCGCACCGGGACGGAAATCTTGCCGGACTGAATGGCTGCCCGCATGCGCTCGACTATCCCGTTGGCGGCAGGCGTGGAGCAGCGCAGGACGCGCACATTGCCGGCAAGCCGGCCCAGGTAGCGCGGTGCGAGGTGAAGCCACCGGCGGGCAATTTGGGCGGATAGGCTTTCATCGGCAGCCAGACAATCCATCGCGATTGCGTCCAGGCGGGGCAGCCATTGCGCGGGAGCTTCGTCCACGCCCCAGGAAATAATCGATTCGTGCTCTGCCGGGTCGAGTAGCGCGACCAATACGGGGCTGCCGCCAAAAGGTACCACTCGATCCGCCGTCCCGGCCAAGTCAAGATCGCGAACCAAATCCGGCAGCACGCCGCGTTCGACCATCTCCTGCTCGATGGATGCGTGCGCGGCGGCGATACAAACAGCGACGGGCTCGGCCCTGCGGATTTCGTTTTTGAGAATGCGTAGAGCCTCGTCGAGCGAAGTGACGAGGAAGTCGGCGACGCCTTCATGGATGAACTGTTTCTGGGTGACAGGGTCGGCAGTTGCAACGAGGGAAGCGGCGCCTGCAATGTTGGCGGCGACCATGAGCACGCGGCCATCCTGGTTGGGTTTTGGGTCGTGTCCGGAGCCAAGGTCGCCAACGTAAAGCAGCCGCCCACCAAGCCCGGCCTCGGCCGACGATGCATTGTGAATGAGTCCAGCGTAAAAGCGCTCGACGAGAAATAGAAACGCAAGTGGTGAGAAGAGTTTGGGCACACGAATGGGATCGGGATCGGGTTTGAAGTCGAGGTCGAGATCGAGATCAGGGGCCATCGATTGGTTACTGTTGGAACTGCTCTGTGGGATTGAGCTTGCGCACGAAAAAGACGAACTGGCCTGGCGCGGCGACGACCTGAAGCTTGTCAGGGACTTTCTTGCCGATGCAGTTGTTGGGCGCGACCGTACCTGAGGAAAGAATGTCCCCGACTGAGTACCAGTGGTCCAGGGGGGCGGGTTGTTTGGCCGAGGTACGCGCCGCACTGGAGTCGCAGTTGACGTAGGCCTGCGTGGTGGCGTCGTAGGTGGCGTGAACTGAGATGTTTTCGGCTTCCGCTGGAAGCGTGACCTTGGCGGTACCGTCCTCGTTTTCCTCGATCCAGTTGTTGTGTGGGGCCTTCTGGTGATTGATGCGCACGATGAAGTCGTTTGTGGCGATTGGCTTGCCGGTGCGGCCGTCAATCATGCGCAAAGTAATGACCTTGGGCGCGTCACCGGAGGGTGGGGGAAGGGCGCCGCAAAGCAACGGGAAAAGCGCAGAAAGCGCCACAGTGCGGGAGATGGGACTTAGCTTCATGCCCCTTAAGAATAGCCTGAAGCGGCTACCAAGTGGAGTAGGATTGGCCGTCAGAACCGGTCTCAGTGGAACCAGAGTGAACATCATCCACGCCGGGGTCTGTCTGGTCGAGTGAGTGCATGGCATCGCTTGTATCCGTGACCCATGTAGTGTCGCTATAGGTCATGGGGTCCTGGGGAATTTTCTTCAGGTAGCCCTCCTGCACAAGCTCGTCGAGCGACTGGGGGGCCTTCTGTTTGTCCATGGTGTAGGAGTCGATGGCCGAGCGGAGGACTTGAAGGTCTTCTCTGAGGACGGATTCGCGAGCGAGCTTGAGCGTGGATACGTAGCGGGGTACGGCCACCAGCAGCAGGATGCCGATGATCGCCATAACGATCATGAGCTCCACCAGCGTAAAGCCCGCTTCGTGTTGTTGCTTCGTTCGCACCGGAAACCTCGTTGAGCCTGCTTGAGCCGTGGCCGCGCACAAGGCGAGGCAGACGGCGGGTTGCTACCAACTAGCGTACTTTGTACCGTCCAGAGCCGTGCCTTGCGCCTTGGAATAAACGTCGAAGACGGACTGCCCGCCGTAGGAGTCGGACGACGGGTCGTCCTGCATGGAGTGCAAGCCCCATTCGGCCTTACCGGTCATGGGGTCGATGGGAATCTTGCGGAGAAACTTGACCTTTTTGCCCTGGACATCGACACCGTTGACGAGAGTCTCAAGATCGGGCGGATAGTTCTGGCTGTCGACTTTGGTTTGAAAGGCATGCTGGTCAGCGGCGTCTTTGTAGTGATCGATTGCGTCGCGCATCTCCCACAGGTCGCGGCGCAGTTCGTGTTCTCTTTCGCGCTTGATAGTAAAGATGGTAACCGGGATTGCTGCCGACGCGAGGATGGAGAGAATGGCCACGGTGATGATGAGCTCGACGAGGGTGAGGCCGCGCTCAGAAAATCGAGAGGCGGGGAATCCGCAGGCGCGGGACCGGCGGGCAGGCATCGAGCCGATTCCTTCGAGCGATGCGGGTTGCTCAGAGTTGCGCCGATTACTCATAGAATTACTTCACCGTAATGCTTACGGTGTTTCCCTTGCCCGGTAGGACGGCCTGAGCAGTGGTGACCGCCGCAGCTCGGGTCATTGAGATCGACGTCTGGCCGGCAGCACGCGCCTGGAAGCTGAGAACGCACACGACGCCGGCGCCGCTGATTCCGGCCGAACCGGGCGGCCGAGCGGCATTGATGGTGATGTTGCCGGGGCCATCGTCGCGGTGGACGAGGGCAACGGCCTGCCCGTCGCGGCTGAGCAGGTCGCCGGGATTTACATTGACCAGCGAGAGGCTCGCCGGGTCGTACTGGACCTGAATCGGGACAGAGGCGATGTCGCTGGCGCCAAGAAGAACGATCGGGACCTGGAAGGTGGAACCTGCAGCGACCGGCTGCGACGGCGCGTTGAACATGAGGGCCACACCGCCGGGAGGCGCGGCGGGCGAGGCGGAATGCGCAGCCGCATTTTGAGCAGTCTGGCTGTTCGCGTCGGCCGAGGCAGACATCTGGGCGAGCGCAGCTGGGGCCGCGCCCAAGGCGCTTTGGCCTTGAACAACACCAAACGAGCGCGCTTCGGGCAAGCCATGACCTGCGGGATTGGCAGAAATCGGCCCATTCGCCGGGGAGCCCTGGGCTCCGGCAGCGGGCGTTGACACTGGGCCTGATTCGGCAGCGGCCGGAGTGTGACGGAGCTCAATGGTCTGGTTGCCGGGGCCGGTGTCGATGGTGCGTAGATTCACCTGGTCAAGGCTCTGCGAGCGGACGACGTGGGGGACGACAAGGAAGACGAGTTCATCATCGCTTATGGTGTGGTCCTTGGAACCAAAAAGGTACTTGAGGATGGGAATGGAGCTTAGGCCCGGAATCCCATTCCAGGAGACCATCTCCTGCTTGTCTTGAATGCCGCCGAGGACTGTAGCCTCGCCCTCGCGCAGGCGGATGACCTGGTCGACGACGCGCTGGGAGAGGATGGGTTCGGTGACGCCGCTGATGGTGACGGAGCCGCTCTGCGATGTAACTTCGATCTTGATCTTGAGCGTCACGTCGCGGTCGTAGTGGACGGTGGGCGTCATCTCGATGTTGACGCCAACGTCCTGGTACTGGAACTGGGTGTTGACGAGCGAGCTGACCACGGCGGTTGCTGCGCCGGTTTGATAGGAACCCGTTGCAATTGGGATGCGCTCACCGATTTTCATGGTGGCTTTTTGCGCGTCGGTGGCGCGAATGCGGGGGTTCTGGAGGATCTTGGTGTTTGAGTCGGTAAGCAGCAGATTGGCAGTGGCTGCGCCTATGGTGACGGCGAAATCGGTGGCTTTGAGGTGGGCGAGATTATAGAGCGACAGGTTGGTGCTGGAACTGGAGGTGGGGCAGGTAACGGTGGCGCTCGCGACACAGGTCGAACCGCTGCTGGACGAAGGCGGATTGAGAGCAATGCCGATGCTTGAGGGCCAGGAGATGCCGAGGGTGCGTTCCCAGTTTTTGCTCACTTCGAGAACCGCAATGTCAACGACAACTTCGGCGCGAGCCTTGTCGAGGTCGTTTACGAGTTTCTGGCAGAGCAGCAGTTCGTCGGGGGTTCCGCGCACGACGATGGCGTTCTGGCTCTGCACCAGGTAGACCTTCAGGTTCTGCCCGAGGACGTTGCGCAGCGCCGTCTGGATGTCGTTGGCGTCGTTCTGCTGCCATGCGTTCGAGAGGTAGAAAGTCTGGATGGCCTGCTCGTCGAGCTCGGTGCGCTTGGCGCGGCTATTCTGCGCTACGAAGATGGTGTTCTCCGTGACCGGCCGCCAGAATGTACCGGAAAGAGTGCCGACAATGCGTAGCGCGTCGCGGAGATTCATGTTGGTGAGGTCGACCTGAATTCGCTTGGAGGTGTAATCGGGATCGAAGAGGACGTTGATGCCGGCGGCCTTGCCAATGGCCTGGTAGATAACCTTGGCGTCTTCGGTGTAGTGCAGGGTGAGCGGTTCATTGGAGATGGGTTTAAGCTCGACCGGGGAACTCATGGTGTCGAGCTCTTCGCTGGTACCGGCCTCCTGCGGCAGGCTGGATTCCGAGCCAGGACGCGTAGCTTCGCCATGCTTGAGGCGAAGTTTGGCAATCTCCTGCTGTGCGGCCTCGTTGCCTGGGTCGATTTCGGCCGCGTGGAGCAGCTCGACAAGTGCGCCTTGCTCATCGCCTGCCAGGATCAGCTTGCGGCCCTTAGTCATATGGACAGCCGAGTCGGTGACGCGCACGCGAGCAAGAGCTGTGCGGATGGCCAGGTCTTTCGGGGCCTTGGTTTGGGCCTTCTGGTAGAGGTCGAAGGCGCCATCGTAGTCCTCGCGCGCCTCGGCACTCTCACCGCGCTTGAGCAGGGTGTTGGCCGACTGCGCGTGGGCAGGAACCGTGGCGAACGCAACGAGGGCGAGCAGGAATGCTGCAGCAATCCGGATTGGAAAACGGAAAAGTGCGGGCCGGAAATTTTCGGAAGAGAAAAGCACGGGCTTGAGAAGAGCGTCGGCACCCGGTCTGAACAGGCTGCGGTTCATTTGACTCCCAGGCGTCGTAACCAGTCCGATAAACAAATCGGAGCCGTGCAGGCAACGTTGGCTGCCCGGGACGCTGATTTCAATGGTGATTGCTGCCATCCAATGATCCCTCATTCTAACAAAGCCGCTCTGGCAACGGCGAAACAAGGCCGATGCTAGGATTAAGATTTGAGGGCATTTCCCAATGGCGCGCCAAACCAGTCACGTGATTGTTCAGCCGGCAACTCCTGGGCCGCAGAAGGCCGCCCGACCGCGCGACCCGGTGGCATCTGGAGAACGAGACGCGGCGCACAATCGGATGGCCAGCCACAACTATTTTCTTTTGGAAAAGTTCGAGGCCGGAGTGGCGCTGCGCGGAACGGAAGTGAAGTCCATCCGCGAGGGCAAGGCGAACCTGAAGGACGCCTACGGACTGATCAAGGACGGCGAGGCGTTTTTGCTGAACCTGCATATTGGGCCTTACTCCCATGGCAACATGGCCAACCATGACGAAACCCGGACCCGTAAGCTGCTCATGCATCGGGAAGAGGTTCGTAAGCTACTGTCTAAGACGCAGATAAAGGGACATACGCTCATCCCCACGCGGCTCTATTTCCGCAATGGGCGAGTGAAGTGCGAGTTGGCAGTGGCCAAGGGCAAACAGGATTGGGACAAGCGGGAGACGGAGAAGCGGCGCGAGGCCGACCGGGATGCGCGCGCAGCGGTCAACGCCAGCAAACACAAGATGGGGCGGTAGGCCTAAGGCTTTCGCGTTGAGCCCCCGAAGGGCCGGGAGCGCTTCAGTCAGCGAACTACTTCAACTCAGCGAATCACTTCAATCTTGATTCCCAAATTGAGACTCTTCCAGGCCTTGTCAGTGGTGTACACCGTTGCCTTGCGATCGATGGCGAGGGCCAGGCAGGCGCGGTCGCCGAGAGAGAGGCCAAGGCTCCGCGTTTGCGCGATCAGTGAGCCAGCCTCGATCGCCTGCTCTTCGTCAAATGGCAGAATAATGCAGCCGAGGAAGCGAATCCTCGCTTCGGCTGCTTGACAGCTGAGCCCCCCAACGACCAGTTTGCTCTGCACCTCTGCAACGTTTACGGCGCAAATGGCCGCCTGATCCAAGACTGCCTTGACCCGATCGGCACCTTGTTCCCGCTTGAGTAAGGCAAGAATCGCCGACGCATCCAAAACAATCGCTTCCGGCAACTCAGCTCGCCTTTCTCACCCGTTCCAACATTGCCTCGCGTTCATGGTCCGACTCTTCTTGTTCGTGCAGAGCCTCCGCACGTCGCTCGGCAATCAGTTCATCAGACAGCGACCGCTCCGGGCCAAATATCTGAAGGAGCTCGTCTTGGATTTGCGCCAGCCGCGCGTCGAAGCTTTCCACCCGAAGCTTCCCCTCGTGCACTTCCATTACCAGAGTCTCGCCCGGCTTGAAGCCGAGTTCCGCGCGGATGGCCGCAGGAATGACGATGCGGCCGTTGGCGGCGAGCACGGTTTTCGCCTGAAGCTGCGGTTTGACGCGTTGTTCGACGGTTGCCATTGATTTCAATTATGACATTATGCCTGTACTTTGTCATCCCTTGGTGCATGTGTCATTCTACTGACGGTCTGTCATCCCATCTTCAGCCTTCATGCAGTTCTCCAACGAAGCCAGCGATTTGCCGCTATGCACCCCGCCGATGAAACAATGGAGTTCATGAAGACCGAGCTTTCTTTTGCCACTCCCGCGGGAATCGATACGGAACTGCTGGCCGTTCTGGCCTGGGACACACACACACTAAGAGGACCCGACGCGAAGCCGGAGCCAACCCTGCTCTCCACGGACGAGGAGATCGGAGAAGCGGCCAAAGCCGTTTTGGCTGGCGGAGAGTTCAAGGCCGCGGCAAACGAGACGCTGCTGCTGCATTCGCCTGCCGGGCTGAAGGCGAAGCGGCTGCTGGTGGTGGGACTCGGCAAAAAGGGCAGCGCCACGGTGAATTCGGTGCGCATGGCCGCGGGGACGGCAGTGCGCTTCTGCAAGCCGCGTGGCTTGAAGGAACTGGTGCTGGTGTTGCCGGAGGCTGGCCTCCTTCCACCGGGGCCGTGCTGCCGTGCGGTGGCTGAAGGCGCGGTGACCGGGGACTTTGACTCGGACACCTATCGCAGCGAGCGCAAGGATCTGAGCGTGAAGTCGTTCATGCTGGCAGCGCCGGGCAACGTCGATCAGGACGCGCTGAAGTCGTCTTTCGCCGAGGGCGTCGTCGTGGGTGAGAGCCAGAACTTTACACGCACTCTGGTGAACGAGCCGGGGAACAAGCTGACGCCAACGATTCTCGGGGCGCGGGCAGCGGAGATGGCGGCTGAGGTTGGTCTTCAGTGGGACGTGTACTCGACCGAAAAGCTGCATGAGCTGAAGATGGGCGCGTTCGCCGCTGTGGCGCAGGGATCGGAAGAGCCGCCGGCGCTGATCGTGCTGCGCTATGAGCCGGAAGGCGTGACCGCCAATTCGGATGCCCCCGTGCTCGGCCTTGTGGGCAAGGGCATCACCTTCGATACCGGCGGCATCTCGATCAAGCCCTCCGACAGCATGGAGAAGATGAAGTACGACATGGCGGGCAGCGCGGCGATGCTCGGCGCGATGCGGGCGATTGCGCTGCTCAAGCCGAAGGTGCGGGTGATCTGCGTGGTTTGTTCAGCGGAAAACATGCCGGACGGCAAGGCATACAAGCCGGGCGATGTGGTGACGGCAATGTCGGGGAAGACGATCGAGATTATCAACACCGACGCAGAAGGGCGGCTGGTGCTGGCAGATGGGCTGACCTACGCGAAGCAACTGGGCGCGACGCACCTGATCAATGCGGCGACGCTGACCGGAGCCATCGGCGTGGCGCTGGGGATGGCGAATGCGGGGGCCTTCTCGAATGACGAAGCAACGTTTGAGAAATTCTCCGCGGCGCTTCAAACATCCGGCGAAAAGTTCTGGCGGATGCCCCTGGGCGAGGAGTACGCCGAGCTGATCAAAAGCGATATCGCGGACATTAAGAACACGGGCGGGCGCTACGGCGGGGCCTCGACAGCGGCGGAGTTTCTGCACAAATTTGCGGAGGACACACCGTGGATTCACCTGGACATCGCAGGGATGGCTTGGATCGACGAGAAGCGGCCATACATTGCGAAAGGTCCCAGCGGTTTTGCGGTGCGATCGATTTTGGAGTGGGTGAGGAGCTATTAGACTTGTGAACCGCAATCTGTCTTGAAATTCAGCTGAGGGGACCTATGAACATTTGGCGTATGAAACTTAGGGCGGGCGAGGCCGCAAAAGGCGGGGAGAACATGTGGCCCGCCTGCAGGGAACGAGGCATAGCAAGCTTTACCCATAGCCCCATCTACAACACCGACCTGACAAACCTGAATAAGACCGAAGTCGATCAGGCAGTTAGGGGAACGGCGCGGCCAAGTATCTTTCAATTCGCGTGGGAAATCAAAGGGGGCGACGTCATCTACGTTGGCGATGCAGAAATCCACGAGATTGTCGGGAGAGGAACGGTAGTTGGGGAATTGGGGAAACGGGCTTACCGATATAACGCGGGAAAAGCGATGGCACCGCCAAGTTCACCGAATACCCCTTGGAGGCATGAAGTTCCCGTCAGATGGGAAAAGGACTTCGCACCATTTAGTTACAAGGATCCCGCCCCCCTTTCTTCGGTCTATCGACTTCGAATGCCTGATCAAGAGGAGCAGACCTCACCCGCGGATTTTACTAACAATGACGGAGGAGAGTCCTCAAATAGCCTTCTGAATGTGCTCGCATATCAAAGGGAAATCAAAGCATCGAGGAAAACGATCTCACCTCTCCATAACGCGCTTTCCAACCAGTTTCGTTCTTGGCTGAAGAGAGAATTCGACGTGAACGCGATACCGGAAAAGAACCGCATTGATGTAACGTTCACCGTCTCCGACGAAAAGCATCTCGCAGAGCTCAAGATTTGCTACTGTGATGACACAAAGCATGCAATCCGAGAAGCGCTCGGCCAGCTATTCGAATACAACCACTATCCGTCGTACGTTGAATCCCAGGTTTGGTGGCTCGTGCTTGACTGCGAACCGTCGACGTATGATCGAAAATACATATCCGCACTTAGGCAAAAATATGCTCTCCCGCTGACCCTCGCTTGGTGCAGCGGTAGCGCATTTAAAGCCTTTCCAGCCCTTCCGCTTTAAGCCTGTTGAGATGTCTGGCGGCCCCGACAGCCCTTCGGCGTACAAAGCCTTACATCGCCTGCGGGCTTTCGATGCCAAGCCAGGAGAGCGCGAGAGTAAGCTCGCGGAGTGCGATGGCAGCGACGGCGAGCAGAAAGGCTTTCCGCGCGGGGTCAGGCTCGGTAAGGATGTGGTGGTCGTGGTAGAAGGTCGCAAACTCCTGCGCAAGCTGGAAGGCATGCTTGGCGAGGTGGGCCGGCTCGGATGTGGCGATGCACTGATCGAGGACCATGGTCCGGCGTGCGGCTCGCAACAGCAGGGACCAGATGACGAGGCTCTCGTCGCCGGCGATAAAGGGCGCGGGGTCAATTGCCGCGAAGTCCGCAAGCGCCTCTTCGGGCGTGGTGCCGGCGTTCTCAAAGATGCGGCGAATGCGCACAACAGCATATTGGATGTAGGGGCCGGTTTCGCCCTCGAAGCTCAGTGCATCTTTGAAGTCGAAGGCTATGACGGTATTGCGCGTGTATTTGAGCATGAAGTAGCGCAGAGCGCCGATGGCAATCTGCCTTGCGATGGCAACTCGTTCGGCCTCGCTGCGCGCGGCCTGGCGCTCGTCGACGAGGATCTGCGTGGCGGCAATGAGCTTGTCGATCAAGTCGTCTGCCTTGACGCCGAAGCCTTTTCGGCCGCTGACCTCGATGTAAGGGCGGGCCAGGTCCTCTTCCGAAACAGCGTAGCCAAGCTCGACGGCGCAGCGCGGCGTGAGCGCGACCATCTCGTAGCTGAAATGCGTGTAGTGGTCGGCCTGCTCTGCATGGCCCATGCCGCGCAGCGCCTGGATCACGTTGGCCTGGGGGTCGGATTGGCGCGAGTCGATGACGTTATAGATGGCCTGCGCACCGCCGAACTGAGGGTGCGGCTCGATTCCCTGCTCGGTCGATATCCAGCACTCATGATCGGGGTAACTGAAGAAGGGCTTGTAGCCGAAGTCCTTGCCAAGCAAGCCGAATTTCCACAAGTGATACGCGATGTCCTTACCGACATAAGTGACAGTCCCATTCGAGCGGACGATGACCTTAGCGTCTTCGTTCGTTTCACCCTCAGTGACTTCAGCGCCGGGGCGCGTCATAACCCAGCAGCCCTTGTTCTTGCCTTCAGTCTCGAAGTAGAGAACGCCGGACTGCTTCATCAGCTCGAAAGCAGCATCCCAGAACTTGAGGTGGAGTATCTCGCTCTCTCGGGGCAGAAAGTCGTACTCGATGTCGAGGCGCAGCATGGTTTCGAGGTGGCGGCGGAGGACGGCCGTTGAGATGAGTTCGGCAACCTCAGCGGTTTCGTTGCCGCCTTCTTCGATTGCATGGAGCGTAGCGTAGCGCAACTTCTTGCGCGCTTCGTTTTCTTCGGCAGTTCCCTGCTCGTACCACTGCGACGTGCGGGCATAGAGGTCCCAGCAGAGGTAGTCGATGGCCGCGGCATGGCCGCCTGGCCCTTGCGCACGCTGCTCGCATTCGGCAACGATAGCGCGGACTTCAGCAAGGGACTTCATTTCAAGGTGGAGGAAGCCAACGACAACGTCGGCCACCTGAACCCCAGTGTTGTCGATGTAGTTCTGCACATCGACCTTTTGCCCGGCTGCGCGGAGAAGGCGAACGAACGTGTCGCCCAGAATCGCGTTTCTCAGATGACCAATGTGTGCGGCCTTGTTGGGATTGATCGAAGTGTGCTCGACAAGCGAATGGATTCTCGTTGCCGGCTGCGGGCCGGATTCTGTTGCTGCGATGCGCTGGACGGCCGCCGCCCTATCCAGCCGCGCATTGATGTACCCCGCGCCAGCGACTTCGAATCCGGCAAATCCAGGAAGCGTGCCCAGCGAGGCGACGATCTCGGCGGCGATGACTTTTGGAGCCCTGCGCAGTTTGCGGGCAAGTTCGAAGGCGACGGGGGTGGAGAGCTCGCCGAATTTGAGGTCCGGCGGAATCTCCATAGGGATGGCAGCGAGCTCGATGTCGTACTTGAGTTTGAGGACCGTGCGCAGATGCTCGCTGAGCCGTTTCTGGAGTTCAAGATACAAGGGTAATGCCTCAGAAATGCTTGATTTTCAAGGACAATTCTAACAGGCACTTGCAGTGCGGCAGACGCGGCTTCGCCGACCTTGCATGTAGCCAGGACCAGGTGTTGCTCCTTCCCGGAAAGTGTATTTGAACCTGGAGTGACAGCAGGTTGGCTCGTAATTCCATCCATGCGCGTGCCGTAAGATGGAGAGTAGACTGCCTTCCGGGCCTTTCGCGAAATGCACTGGCGACGGAATGGGAAACCCATCGATCATGAGCGACTCCGCACAAACCCCTGGCCGTTATTACCTGACCACGCCGATCTACTACGTGAATGCGCGGCCGCACCTGGGGCACGCGTATTCAACGATCGTGTGCGATGCGATTGCGCGGAGGAAGCGGGCGCTGGGCATTGAGACTTGGTTCCTGACCGGAACCGATGAGCACGGGCAGAAGATTGAGCGGTCTGCGGCCCAGGCCGGAAAGACGCCGATGGAGTTTGCGACGGCGATCTCGGGCGAGTTTCGCGGCTTGTGGGATCGCCTGCACCTGACCTACGACGACTTCATCCGCACGACCGAAGAGCGGCACATTCGCGGCATGCAGAAGCTCTTCAAGACGCTGTGCGACAAAGGGTACATCTACAAGGGGTCGTACACGGGGCAGTACTGCGTAAGCGACGAGGCCTATGTGGATGGGCCTCCTGGGACGGTGTGCCCGGACTGCGGGCGCATGACCGAGACGGTGAGCGAAGAGAACTACTTCTTCAAGCTGTCGGCGTTCGAGCGGAAGCTTCTTGAGTTTTACGAGGCGAATCCGGATTTCATGGGGCCGGATTCGACGCGGCGCGAGGTCATTTCCTTTGTCCGCGGCGGCCTGAAGGATCTGAGCGTGAGCCGGACGACTGTTGCGTGGGGAGTCCCTGTTCCGGGCGACGAGAAGCACGTGGTGTATGTCTGGCTGGACGCGCTGGCCAACTACATTACGGCGCTGGGTTACGGATCGGACGATCCGACAGACAAGGCGCGATTTGAAAAGTTCTGGCCCGCTGACCTGCACCTGATCGGCAAGGAGATCAGCCGTTTCCATTGCGTCTATTGGCCCGCGTTTCTGATGGCAGCGGGGATTGCGCCGCCGCGATCGGTGCGCGCGAATGGGTGGTTGCTGTTTGACCAGGGCAAGATGTCGAAGTCGCGCGGGAACATTGTGCGGGCAGAGACGGTGGACACCGTGCTCGGCGCCGATGCGCTCCGGTACTTCCTGCTGCGAGAGATTCCCTTCGGACAGGACGGGAGTTTTTCTTTCGACGCGCTGGTCCAGCGGTATAACGGCGACTTGGCCAACGGCTACGGAAACCTGGTGAGCCGCGTGGTGAACATGATGCACAAGTACTTCGGCGGCGTGGTGCCTGAGGTGGGTGCGGAGACTTTAGCGGAGGTCTCGCTTCGCGAGAGCGCGGATCGGGCGATTGTGGTGTTCGGGCCCGCGTTTGACGCGATGAGCTTCTCAGAAGCGCTGAAGGGCCTGTGGGTCTTGGTGGCTGAGACCGACGGCTACCTGACGGCGAATGCGCCCTGGAAGAAACGGCCCGAAGTGAGCGATGAGGAGTTTGCGGCACTGCAGGCACGCGTGCTGGCAACAGCAGCAGAGGCGATCCGCGTGATTACCGCACTGGTGTATCCGATACTGCCCGAGTCTGCCGCAAAGGTGTGGCGGCAGTTGGGGCAGGGCGAGATTGCGGATGCGGCAAAGAATGCGTTTTTGACTGAGATTGCGTGGGGCGGGTTGCAAGCTGGGATAAAGTTTGGCGAGCCGGCGCCGCTGTTTCCCCGCGCAGAAAAGGATGCAGTGGAGCGTATGCGGAAAATCGAAGACGAGAACAATCGGACCGCGGTGGAAGCGGCTTCGGGGGCGGAAAATGCCGAACATGCCGACAGCTCAGCGCCGCATGCGGCCCCATCTGCGTTGTCGGTCGAGCCTGCACCGGCGGCGGCTTCCCCTTCTGTGGTCTCCGTGCAACCCTCGGGAGACAAGAGCTCGTCGCTGAGCCCTGGCGTGTCTGGGGAGCACAACCTGACGCAGGCAACGCACGCGCCCACAGACCAGAATGTGCCGGTCAAGACGATTCGGGTGGCTCCCGTCGATCCCGACTTGGCGAGCAGCCGGCTCAGCACCACACCGACGACTGCGCCAACAAAGGGTCCGCTGGCCGACGCCGGGCAGAAGGATGAGTCTGGGGCAGGAAGTGCCACAACCCCGGCCGAAGCTTCGCCTGCTTCGCAGCACATCAACATTGACGATTTCGCTAAGGTTGACCTGCGCGTTGCCCAGATTCTGGTGGCCGAGCGGGTACCCAAGGCTGACAAACTGCTGCGGCTCGAAGTAGACCTTGGATACGAGAAGAGGCAAATCCTTGCGGGGATTGCCCAGTACTATGAGCCGGAGAAGCTGATCGGTCGGAAGATCGTAATTGTGGCGAACCTGGCACCGAGGAAGATGCGCGGCCTGGAGTCGAATGGGATGCTGCTGGCAGCCTCGCTTGAGGATGGAGCGCCGGTGCTGGCTGGATTCCTCGAAGAGGTTCCGCTGGGGGCACGGCTGAAGTAGGCATCTGCCCATGCTGCGCCCACGAATTTGAATGGTCGCAAGAAAAACCGTCCCCAGCCGCAAATTATTGCACCGAAACGTTGAGATATCACACCACAGACAATTGAGATCGCGGTATCCTTTTGCTCTCAGAGCAGGAACCTTGGAAGACTCATGAAATTGTCTCGGGCATGGCGTCTCTTCGTCGTTTTGATGGCTGTTATCTCGTTTGACTCTTTCGCTTTCGCAATCCAGCCCACATGGGCCAGGAAAGCTGTAGCCTTCCCCAGCCAATGCGATATCGATTCCGGCGCGGTCCCGACCAGTGCATCGCCGCGAGGTGCGCTGCAAGCACTTCCGGGAACTACAAACTGCAACGCGATTCGGATTCCATCTCCCGATAAAAGACTCACTGTCGAAGTGAAATATCGAAAACTTGAGGTCGAGAAGGGGTACGACCTGCTCGTTGCCTATTTCGTGCTTCATGCCCAAGACGGAACCAGCCGCGAAGGTAGTTTTCCTAACGGATTTCAAGATATCGACTTGCTTTGGTCTCCCGACTCCAACGCTTTCTTTGTTAATGGCGGAAACGGTGGCGGATATTGGGGATTCTTTGTCTATGTCTATCGGATCGACGATCCTGCGCTTGAACCTCTCAACATTACCGGTCAGGCCCAACGGGATATGGTCAAGACTTTTCCACCTTGCAAGGCCAACCAACTGGACCGGAAAGAATGCCAGGAGATAGCGAAAGACCCCGGCTACAACATGTCCGGCATCGATTGGTACAACGGTTCTTCCACCATCATCGTCATGGCCGAGGTGCCCTGCAGCGGCGGCATGGGCGGCATCATGTGCCAGGTAATGGGTTATGAGCTGGATATGCCGACTGGAAAGATTGTTCGGCGGATGAGCGCAAGACAATTCGCCAGGGAGTGGCAAAGGAGCATGGCATGGCGGTTCGAGGTCCCGGGCCCACCTTATTATTGTGACGCGAAGAATCGCCAAAAGATTCCCGGTTGCATTGGCCACGACTGGTAAACGCTGCGCAGTCAAATTCGGGCTAATGCGAGTTGGGACTCGCCGAATGGGCCGTCGCATTGACCTCGTCTTGAATTTTTCGTTTGGAATCACTGAACTATACAATCGCGTTGGAGGAATGAGCGGCCGCTAGCTCTCATCCGAGGTTTTCCCTTTGCTCATCGATTCCCATGCACATCTGGATAGCGAGCGCTACGCGGAGGATCGCGAAGCCATGCTGCGGCGCGCATTCGAAGCGGGTGTGGGAACGGTGCTCTCGATCGGCATAGGAGAGCAGGCTGCGGGGATGAGCGGGGCACTCGAAATCTGCATGGAGTACAACGTCCGCACCGCAGAGGGCGAAATCTCAGCCGGGGCGGGTCTGCCGAGGCTCTATGCGAGCGCCGGAGTTTATCCGCACACGACGCCGGAGATCGACGACGCCATCCTCGATCAGCTCGACGGGCTTCTGGCAGAGCCCCAGGTAATTGCCTGCGGGGAGATTGGCCTTGATTACTACCACGAAGGCGCCGCAAAAGACGTGCAACGGGCAGGACTGGTCAAGCAACTGGAGGTGGCCACGGCGCGGAAGCGGCCGATCCTGATCCACTGCCGGGGGACGCAGGAGGGGATGGATGCCTGGAACGATCTTTTTGCGGTCTTGGAGGAGCACTGGCGCGGGACAGGCCTGGGCGGCGTGATGCACTGTTTTGGCGGCGGTTGGGAGCAAGCGCGACGATCGCTGGAAATGGAATTCCTCATCTCGTTTGCTGGAAACCTGACCTACCCCAAGGCGCAACCGCTCAGGGACGTTGCGGCGAAGCTGCCGCTTGATGGAGTGCTGGTGGAAACAGACGCCCCTTGGCTGGCGCCGATGCCTGATCGCGGCAAGCGAAACGAGCCAGCGTGGGTGGCGCGGACGGCCGAGACACTGGCCGGGGCGCTGGGAGTTGAGACAGCGGAACTGGCCGTTGCCACGACGAAAAACTTCGAGAGACTGTTTGGGCTGAAGTCCGGCATGGGAAACTAATAGAGGCATTGCATGCAGCAGCCCTTCACGTCTTCGGGGGAGAAGAAGTATGGCACAAGAGAATTCGTTCGACATCGTGAGCAAGGTGGAGATTCAGGAAGTCCGCAACGCGATCGACCAGGCGTTGAAGGAAATCCGTCAGCGCTTCGACCTGAAGGACTCCAACTCCGAGGTCAAACTGGCTGAGGGAGACAAGGAGATTCAGCTTGCCTCGGACGGCGAGTACCACCTGGAAGCGGTGAAGGAGATTCTCGGCCAGAAGCTGGTCAAGCGGGGCGTATCGCTCAAGAATATGACCTACGGCAAGCTGGAGCCAGCGATGGGCAAGAGCGTGCGGCAGAAGATCACTCTGCAGCAGGGAATCCCCGTGGAAAGGGCCAAGGAGATCGTTCGGCTGGTAAAGGACTCGAAAAAGAAGGCGCAGGCCAGCATTCAGGGCGATACAGTGAGAATATCGAGTAAAGACCGCGATGAGTTGCAGTCGATTATCGCCTTGCTGCGCGGCAAAGACTTGGGAGTCGAGCTGCAATTCACGAACTATCGGACGAACTGAGTTTGTTTTGCAGGCTGCCTGCCGGTGAAACCGGTTGAGAGCCACATCGGGGTGGACCTGCGGTCTGCAAGATTCCTGCGGTTTTCACCGAAAACGATTGGCAAGAGAAGCGGAGAGCTTTGAGCACACTGGCAATATCGTCGGCGAGGGAACTGTTTGATTTGCTGCGAGACGATCTCGTGGCAATCGAGCAGGAGCTTGGCCGCGACGCCGCTTCGGGCGTAAGCACGATTACTGAGATTGCTGAGTATTTGCGCGAGGGCGGCGGCAAGCGGATACGCCCTTCGCTGCTGCTGCTTTCGGCGCACATGCTGGGCTACTCGGGCAACGGAGCGATCCGGCTGGGCGCCGTGGTGGAAATGGTGCACACGGCCACGCTGGTGCACGATGACATCATAGACGGCGCGGACATGCGGCGGGGCCGTCCTTCGGCAAATACGACGTGGGGCAATGAGAAGTGCGTGCTGGCAGGCGACTGGCTTTACATGCAGGCCTTCAAGGTGGCGCTCGAAGAGAAGAACCTGCGCGTGCTGGACCTGCTCATCGGGCTCACGCAGCAGATGGTTGAGGGCGAGCTGCTGCAGATTCAAAAACTGGGTAAGGCGGTGAGCGAGGCCGAGTACTACGACCTGATCTACCGCAAGACGGCTTGCCTGTTTGCGGTTTCAATGCGGCTGGGCGCGGTGCTGGCGGGGGCAACGGAGGCGCAGGAGACGGGTCTGGCGGCTTATGGTCGGACGGTAGGACTTGCGTTTCAGATTGTGGACGACGTGCTGGACCTGACGGCGACCGAAGCTGAGTTGGGCAAACCCGTGGCCAGTGATCTGCGCGAAGGCAAGGCAACACTGGCCGTGATTCACTCCATCGACCACGGTACGGCGCAGGACCGGCAGACGATTCAGCGGGTGCTTGACGATCGCAGCTTTGAGAATGTTAGCCGGCAGCAGATCCAGGAGATCCTGGCCCGGCATGGTTCGGTTGAATACGCCATGGGCGTGGCTGAGCGCTATGCCAAGCAGTCAATGAAGGCGCTCGCACCGCTGCCTGACTCGGAATTCAAGCGCGCACTGTTGTGGCTGCCGGACTTTGTTGTGGCCCGCCACAAGTAGCGGCCGGCGGAGGTTTTATGCGGGAAATCTGGGCGCAGGTAGACCGCTACTTAGACGAATTGCTTGCCCCTGCGGACGATGCACTCACGGCGGCGCTCAACTCCAACACCAACGCTGATCTTCCTGCCATCGATGTCCCGGCACAACTGGGCAAATTCCTCGCATTCCTTATTCAAGTGTCTGGCACGCGGCGCGTTCTTGAGATCGGCACCCTCGGCGGCTATTCCACCATCTGGATGGCGCGCGCCGTTCCCGCAAACGGCATCGTCGTCACTCTGGAGATCGATCCGCGTCATGCTGAGGTGGCCCGCACCAATCTCGCCTTTGCCGGCGTGCTCGACCGCGTTGAAGTCCGCGTGGGACCGGCAATTGCCAGCCTTCGCGCAATGCACGAGGCCACTGTAGAGCCCTTCGACCTGATCTTCATCGACGCCGACAAGAAGAGCTTGCCAGAATACCTTGATCTCTCGATGAAGCTCTCCCATGCCGGCACAATCGTCGTCGCGGACAACGTCGTACGGGATGGCAAGGTCGTCGATGCCGATTCAAGCGATCCCGACATTCAGGGTGTTCGCCGCTATCTCGAACTTGTGGCGGCCAACCCTCGCCTTAGCGCATTGGCGTTCCAAACCGTCGGCGCACGCGGATACGACGGCTTTGCGGTGGCCCTGGTTCTGAGCTGATGGTGATGCCAGGCCCTCGATGCAAGAGGGCCGAGGCTTGCATGGATTCGACGTTCATTTCGGACTCCCACAGTACGCAAATCGTCCGGGGCACGGAAACTTTCAACCGCCCCAGCTACTGCTCCATCATGGAGCGGAGCGCCTCCGCATGTTCTTCGGGGAGAGGCTTGCGGTTGAGCTGATCGTCGCAGACTACGTGGACGGTTTCGCCCTCGGCCAGGAGCACGGGCGCGTCGAGACCTGGGGCTTTGCGCAGGATGCGATATCCGAACTTGACGACCGAGCCGCGGAGCAGCGTGGGGCGAGTCTCGATGAGAATCTCATCGTCGTAGCGGGCGGGGGAACGATAGCGGCAGGTGGCTTCCACCACAGGCAGAATGCATTCGTGGTCGGTTTCGAGCTGGCTGTATGCGAGGCCGAGAGAGCGGAGAAGTTCAACGCGTCCAATCTCAAACCAGACCAGGTAGTTGGCATAGTAAACAATGCCCATCTGATCGGTTTCAGCGTAGCGAACGCGGACCGCTGTTGTTACCGCCATGCGGGAGTTACTCCGTGACCGAGATCAGGTGTCAGAGATCGGGGATCAGCAGGAACACGAGAGGCTGACCCCTGAAACCTGACCCCTGCTCTTAAGGCTTGAGGTGAGTGAAGATGGGCAGCTTGGTGACGTCGTTGAAGATGACGAATGCGAAGAAGACGAGGATCAGGACGAAGGCGGCCTGATATATGCGCTCCTTGACCATCATGTTGATGTCGTGGCGGAGAACGCTCTCGATGACCAGGAACAGGATCATGCCGCCGTCGAGGATGGGGAAGGGGAGCAGGTTGAGGATGCCGAGGTTGAGGCTTATGGCGGCGGCAAGGCCAAACTTGGGGAACCAGCCCTCCATCTCAGCGGCTTGGCCGGCCATCCGAGCGATGCCGACGGGCCCCGAGAGCTGCTTGACCGAGACTTTCTGCGCGAAGATATTCGAGATCGTCTTGACGATCAGCGTGGAGTTGATTTTACAGAAGTCGAGTGAGTTGGCCATCGCTGAGAACAACGACAAGGGTTTGTCGTGGACAGGCGGATCGACAGGTGGGACGGGGGCAAAGCCGATGCGATATTCCGAATCCTGAAGTGAAGGATGCACGACTACGGGCGGAATCAGCGCGCCGTCTCGCTTGACGGTTAGGGTAACCGGATTACCCTTGCCCGCCTGCAGGTAGTCGAGCAGCGGATCGACGGTATGGAAGTTGTGACCATCGACGGCAAGAATGACGTCACCGGCTCGGAGGCCAGCCTTCTCAGCGGGTGTGTTGGGAACAAGCTGATCGATCTGGATTGGTTCCCGAACGATCTGGAGGTAGAGGCCGGCGGAGCTTAGGTCGTAGCCGCGTGAGGTGATGGCCGCCGGAAGGCTTATGGATAACGGTACGGACTGCCCATTTCGGTCTACGACGATGGGCAGGGTCTGATTGGGGCTTTGCTTGGCGAGATCGACAAACGTCTCGAAATCAGGGTTGTCGATGTTGCCGAAGCGAGTGACTACATCGCCGGCTGCAAGCCCGGCCTGGCCGGCCTGCGACGACGGTGCGACCCACTCTAGAGTGGTGACCTTGATGTTGGGGACTTCGTTGATGGCAGCGAAGTAAAAGACCATGAGGACAAACGCAAGGATGAAGTTGGAGATCGGGCCTGCCACGCCGATGAGCATACGCTGCCAGCGGGGGTGGGAGGAGAATGCCGCGGGATCGTCGACGGGCTCGCCTTCCCCTGGATTTTCGCCGGTCATCTTGACGAAGCCGCCCAGTGGGAGCAAGCAGACTTTGTAGTCGGTTTCGCCGTATTTGAAACCAAAAAGGCGAGGGCCAAAGCCGAAGGAGAAGGCCTCTACACGAACCTTCAACAGCTTGGCTACAGTGAAGTGGCCGAGCTCATGAACGATGACCATGAGCCCGACGAGTACAAAGAATGCTACGGTGGCGACGACTATCTCGTGAAGGTTCGACATAAATGAATTGTTCCTTGCAACGGCGCCTGCAACCAATATGGGAGCCGCAGGGACTTGAGACTCGCTGATTTTGGACTCGTGACCCGGAAGTCGGATCAAGTGAAGCCGACTCTCGCGAGCGCGGCGCAAGCGAACCGAACTGAGCGAAACTAACTCAAAAGCGCATGCGCTCTTTGACGCGCCTGGCGGTCAGCCGCAAGCACCTCCGCAATGGTTGCGGGATGGCCCTCCGGGGTTGAAGCCAGTACCTTCTCAATTGTACTTGGGATGCCTTGGAAGGGGATGCGTCTTTCGAGGAATGCTTCTACTGCCACTTCGTCAGCGGCATTGAGAGCGATTGGGTGGTTCCCGCCCTTCTCGGCAGCTTCGTAGGCGAGGCGCAGGCACGGAAAGCGCTCAAAGTCGGGCTCCTCAAAGTCGAGATGGCGCAGAGCGGCAAGGTCAAAAGTCAGGGTTGAGGCCGGGCGCTCGGGATACGCGAGTGCGTAGAGGATGGGGAGGCGCATGTCGGTAATCGAGATCTGGGCAAGGATGGAGCCGTCGACGAATTCAACCAGGGAATGCACGGTGGATTGCGGATGGACGGTGACCCGAACCTGCGATGCCGGAACGTTGAAGAGACGACAGGCTTCGATGATTTCGAGGCCTTTGTTGAGCATGGTGGCCGAGTCGATGGTGATGCGGCGGCCCATGACCCATGTGGGATGCTTGAGGGCCTGCTCCGGGGTGATAGACGCGAATTGTTCGAGGGGCAGGTGACGGAATGGCCCGCCGGAAGCGGTGAGCCAGATGGTCTTGACTTCACTGTGTTGCCCAACGCGCATGCATTGGTGGACTGCGTTGTGTTCGCTGTCGATGGGCAGAATGGGGACGTTGCGCTCACGGGCGGCGGCTGTGAGAATCTCGCCTGCGGCAACCATGCACTCCTTGTTGGCCAGACCGATGGGCTTGCCCGAAATGATGGCGGCGTGCGTCGCTTCGAGGCCAGCCACGCCGACGATAGCGGAAACAACGAAGTCGGCTTCAGGGTGGGTGGAGCAGGCGACGGTGCCGGCGGCGCCGTGGACGACTTCGATGCCGGAAACTCCGGCGCCTTTGATGCGGGCAGCGAGCTGGGCGGCGAGCTCTTCCGTGGCGAGCGATACGATGTGCGGACGCCAGCGGAGGGTTTGCGCAAGTGCTTCGTCAAGGTTGCGTCCGGCGGCCAGCGCAGTGACCGAGTAGCGGTCAGGGAACTGCTCGACGATGGAGAGGGTGCTTTGGCCTATGGAGCCGGTGGAACCGAGGATGGCGAGTCGTTTCATGAGGTCTTTGAGTTTTCTTCGAGTCTCAAGTGTTTGTTGCCGTTGTCATAGATGTCGACCGTTCAGGGAGTTATCCCTGCGATTGATGCCACAACGTCGCGCACCTTCTCAAGAATCTCATCTGCGACGGCGCCAATTAACGCCGGGTTACGCACATGCCAGTCCACGCTCCGCAGATGCGCGCAAAGGACAACTCCGCTCACTGGCAATCCTGATGGAAGCGCGACCTCGGTGCTATATCCCTTTACACGGCTGGTGATCGGGCAAACGAAGGCGAGATTGGAACGCAGATTGAATTGTCTGGATGACAGAACCAGAGCTGGCCTGCGGCCTGCTTGTTCGTGGCCAGCTTGCGGATTGAAGTCAAGCCAAATCAGATCTCCAGCGTCGGGGATACTCGAACTCACCACACCTCAGACCCGCGTGGAGGTCCCCAATCAATCTCTTCCATCTGAGCGCCCTCTGGAAGACCTTCCAGGAGCTCCTCCAGCGTCATTCGCTTCCGATGAGCACCAGGCGCGGAATCCGACTTCTTCACCAACGCGATTCCGCCGCTTTCGTTGGGAACCCATTCAACTGGCTCGCCGACCGGCAATGCGGCCCGCACAACAAGTTCTTCGGGAATCTCCACCGTTAGGGTATTCCCGACGCGCATAATCCGTGTCGTCATGGGGCCAGCTCCCTCGGTAAATCATAGCGCGAATTGGAGACCAAGAGTGCGACGCGCAATACGTTCTGGTCAACCCAAGTGTCCAGTCCACTGAGAGCTGTCCAATTTTCCCTTCACCTAGAACCGCTGGTGAATCAACTGCGCGTACCACAGCACCGGGGCGGCGAGCAGCAGGGCGTCGATGCGGTCGAGCACCCCGCCATGGCCGGGAACAAGGTTGCCGGAGTCCTTAACGCCGACCGAGCGTTTTAAGGCGGATTCAGCCAGATCGCCAACCTGCGCGGCAATGTTGACAAGGGCGGCGAGGGCAAGCCAAAACCAGGTTTCGTCAGGGAAAGAAAGCCGGGCGGAGTTCCAAGTTTCAAGCCACGCGGCAAGGCCAAGCAGAGCGCCAGCAACGGCGAGGCCGCCGGCGACGGAGCCGATTGAGCCCTCCCAGGTCTTGTTTGGGCTGAGAGTCGGGGCGAGTTTGTGGCGCCCCCAGGCGCGGCCAATGTAGAGAGCGGCGATGTCCCCAGCCCAGACCACGCACAACAGAAAGGTAACAAGCGAAGGGCCGTTTGTCTGTTCGCGTAGTGAGCAGAGCGCGACCAACGTGAGCCCGCAGTAGAAGAGACAAAACACAGAGGAAGTGGCGTCGGCCAGGACCCGCTCGACCGGCGAGGCGAAGGTGCAGTAGACGAGAAGAATAAGGCTAAGGACACCGAGGATGGCGGCGGTCTGCTCAGGGTATTCGAGGTTGCCGGCAAAGAGGGCCACGATGGCGAGCAGTGCTGGGATGCGTGGAGGTTTGGCGCCCGCGCGCTCGGCGATGCCGAGAAACTCCCAGGCTGCGAGGGACGCCACGGCGGCAGTCACCAGGACAAAGATCTCCTTGGGCCCAAGAAAGACCAGAACCAGGACGATGGGGATGAGAACCAGGGCCGTAAGGACGCGCTTCATGCCAAGGGTGAGAATACACTGCCGAGGCGGTGGTGCATGGGGGCAAATCGAGCGCGTGCGGCTGGCGGAAGGGCCTAGCTGGCGGCGATGTGGATCTGTTCTGGATTTTCTTCGACCTCGCCGCAACCCTCGCCAATACCACCGAAGCGGCGCTCGCGACGCTGGAAGTTGGCGATAGCCTCGAGCAGGTGAATGCCGCGGAAATCGGGCCAGAGGCGCTCGGTGACGAAGATCTCGGTGTAGGCGATCTGCCAGAGCAGGTAGTTGGAGAGGCGCATCTCACCCGAGGTTCGGATGAGCAGATCGGGATCGGGCATGTGCGCCGTATAGAGGTGGCGGTGAATGTCCGCTTCGGTGAGACGATCGGGGCTGATGTGCTTGAGCTGCAGCTCGGCGGCAACGCCGCGGAAAGCATCCACCAGTTCTGTGCGACCGCCATAGTTGAGAGCCAGGGTGAGCGTGGTGCCCGTGTTGCGGGAAGTGGCGTCGGCAGCCCAGGCCATCTTGTCCTGAACTTCTGGGGGCAGTTCGTGGGTGCGGCCGATGTAGCGGATGCGGACGTTGTTGTCCATCATGCGCTGCAGATTGGTCTCGAGGTAAGTCCTGAGAAGACGCATGAGGAAGTTGACCTCAGCGCGGGGACGGCGAAGGTTGTTCTCAAGCGAGAAGGCGTAGAGCGTGAGCCATGGGAGGCCGATGCGCGAGGCGGTTTCAGTAACGAGCTGAACGCTCTTGGCTCCCTGCTGATGGCCGAGGAATCGCTTCAGTGAGCGATGGCCGGCCCAGCGGCCATTGCCATCCATGATGATGGCGACGTGCTCAGGCAGGCTCTCAGGCTTGAGCGTCGCGTAAACGGCGTGCTCTTCCGCAGTGAGCTCATCGATGCGCAGCGTGCCAGATGGATACAAAGGACTCGCCTCTACGTTGCTCTTGCGGCCTGGTAGCCGGCTCCCTGTTGGCCATGACCCGGTTGGACAGGAATGGCCCGTGGCCAAGGCACAGAAAGGACCCTGGCAGCGGCCGGCCGACCATCGGCTGGGCTTTCCGCACGGAACAATCCAGCCCTGGCCGGCGCAAGGGTGCAGCAACTTCGACCCTAGCACAAGCGGTCAGGTGCCGCAATCGCCGCAACGGGGTGACAGCGTCGTGATGCGCCCGGCGTTGCGGCTATGGGAAGCCCACAGCCGTCGCTGGTCCAGAATGGGCTGAAAACGACGGCCCGAAAGTTCAGGCAGTACGGCGGCGACCCATGGCTGCGTCGCGGACGGCACCATGCAAAAGGGTGCGGTGAAGTGAGTCAAGGTGAGGCAGAAGCGCGGCGATCTCGGCCAGAAACGGATCGGCAAAGATGCCTGCAACTTCCTCGTCGCGGACGCTGCGTGAATCTCGCACCAACTGCGAGATGTCGACACCAAGGGCGTGGGCCAGGCGCTCAAGCGACCCCAGCGTGGGGATGGCCTTGCCATTCTCTATTTTCGAAATGTAGGTGCGGGGCACCTGCATCCGGCCGGCGAGCTGACGCTGGCTTAGATGGCGCGCGCGGCGGATCTCGCGAACCTGCCCGGCGACCTGCAGACCGGCTTCAGCCGATGCTGGCGAGGTTTGGGGTGCGACGAGTTGGGGAGCCAAATGAACGGGCTCCTCAATGTCGAGGGGTCTGCGGCATTTTCTGCAAAGGGAGTTTGTCGTCCGGTATTGAACCAAGCTGCAAAAATCACAGCGGACAACTTCG
>Ga0182015_10001421_pt1 | contig 31666 bp, 33 predicted proteins | sample 712P3MmetaG_FD_120478 | JGI IMG/M metagenome (GOLD analysis project Ga0182015, IMG submission 120478) | Permafrost microbial communities from Stordalen Mire, Sweden - 712P3M metaG | ecosystem: Environmental > Terrestrial > Soil > Wetlands > Permafrost | place: Sweden: Stordalen | collected... | reverse complement strand
CGACGTTCGCCGATCATGCTCGTGGCCCTCGCCGCGACCGCGCTGGCGGCGTGCGGCAGTCAGCAGAGCACACTGCCGCCGTCACCGGGCGGTTCCGGCTCGGTGGCGCTGCACAACCTCGCCCGCTACCCGGAGGTCTACGCCGACGCGCAGGTGGCGACGGTCGGAACGGTCGCCGCCGTGCACAGCGGCCACCGGGTGCTCTACGTCCTGGATGGCGGTCACGGCACGCGGATCGTGCTCGAGCCGACGGACAAAGCGGCATCGGAGCTCGGCAGGCGCGTTCGCGTCGCAGGCCTCTTCGCGGTCACCTTCCAGCTCGGCTACGAGATCCTTATCTCGCGGATATCGCCAGACGGTACCCTCTGAGCCGATGGCGGGGCACAGCGAAACGGGACCTCCCGCGGCCGGGGCGGGCCTTGCGCTGCGACGACGGGATATCTTCGGGCTGGCCGGCCTGCTCGTCGTGGTCGGCGTGGTGCTCGCGCTGGTGGTGCACGGCGGCGCCGCGATCAAGGGACCGGGGGGCGTGGCCGCCACACACGGCGGCCGCTACGACGGCCTGGCGCTCTCGAGCGCGGAGACGGCGCCGCCGCTCGCGCTGGACAACTATCTCGGCACGCCGGTCAACCTCGCGAGCTATCGCGGCAAGGCCGTGCTCGTCACCTTCCTCTACACGCACTGCCCCGACGTCTGTCCGCTGATCGCGTCCCACCTTCACACCGCGCTGGCGGAGATGCCCGCCGCGGAGCGCCGTTCGCTGCAGATCATCGCCGTGTCGGTCGATCCGCGCGGCGACACCCCGAGCACCGTGGCAGCGTTCCTCGCCGCCCACGAGATGACCGGCCAGATGCAGTACCTGATCGGCTCCGCCGGGGTGCTCCGGCCGGTCTGGAAGGACTGGGGTGTCGCCGCCGCTGCGCAGGCGGCCGCCGACGACCCCGACCTCGTTGCGCATACCGCGCTCGTCTACGGCATCACGGCGCGCGGCAAGATCACCGTGATCTATCCGTCGAACTTCTCGCCGAGCGAAATCGTCCACGACGTTCGAATCCTCTCCGCCACCTGATATGGCGATGTTCGCGCGCCTGGCCAAGCACCGCTATGCGTTGCGGATCGCCCTGGGCGCTCTGGCCGCCGCACTGCTGGCGTATGGACTCCTGGCCAACGGGCCGAAGGCCCTCCGCGCCGCACCCCCGCTGCCGGCTCGCACGCTGAGCGGCAAGCCGACGACCCTCGCCCAGTTGCACGGGCGCGCCGCCGTCGTGGTGTTCTTCGCCAGCTGGTGCGACGGCTGCAAGCACGAGGCTCCGGCGATCGCCCGCTTTGCACGCTCGCCCGCCGGGCGCGGGCGCGTCGTCGCGATCGACTACGACGACGGCGCTGACTGGCGCAGCTTCCTGCGCGAATACGGTTGGCGCTTTCCGGTGCTCGACGACTCGATCGGGGAGACCGGCGCCGCCTACCAGATCCGGGGTCTGCCGACTGCGGTGTTCCTGGACCCCAGGGGCCGCATCGCCTCCGCCAGTTCGGTTCCCCAGACCGTGGCCTCGCTCACGCGCGGTCTGTCGGCCGCAGCCTGAAGCCTGGCCGGATAGGTCGTCGTCCAGTGGGCGGCGGCGCCGAGCAGCCCGTCGCAGGCGCAGGTTGTGTCTAGGAGTCCGCCGCGGCGCCGTGATCGAGACTCGCGAGGTCGGCGAGCACGGTGGCGCTCGGGATCGCAAAGCCGATGCCGCTGTTTGAGCCCTCGGCGGCAAACGCGCTTCCGCCCGTCGCTATCTGCGAGTTCACGCCGATCACCGCTCCGGCCGCGTTCAGCAGCGGACCGCCCGAGTTGCCCGGGTTCAGGGCGGCGTCGGTCTGGATCACGCCGGTGATGGCGGCGCCGTTGGGCGAGGTGATCGTGCGGTCGAGCGCCGAGATCACCCCGACGGTCAGCGTCTGGTCGAAGGTGAACGGGTTGCCGATCGCGAACGCCGGGTCCCCCACGCGCACGGCCGCGGAGTTGCCGAACCGCAGCGGCGTCAGCGTCAGCCCGGCCGGCTCGACCGACAGCAGCGCGAGGTCGTTGGAGGCGTCAACGCCGACGACCGTGGCGCTGCGCGTCGGCCCGTCGCTGCCGCCGAACTGCACGCTGATCTTGTCGGCGCCCGCCACGACGTGGTTGTTCGTGAGGATCAGACCCTTGGCGCTCACGACGATGCCCGAGCCGCTGTCGCTCTGGGTCCCACCGAAAAGCCCGGTGGTCTGCGTCGTCGCGAGGATCGCGACGACGCTTGGCGCAGCGTGCTCATAGATGGCGTGAGCGAGCGTCTGATGCGTTTGGCGGTCGGAAGCGAGTGCATTCGCCGCCGCGTCCGTCGAGGCCGCGACGGTTCGCGTCGAGACCGTGCCGGAAGGCGCGATCAGAACGACCGCGATCGCGGCAAGCAAACCGCCGAGGGCGGCTGAGAGGATCGATGTCGTCGGGCGTCGGGCCATCCGTGGAGCGCAGATTGTGCGCGCGGACTCTGAATCCCGACTAAAGCCGTTTCAGAGGTCGATGCGCAGCACCACGCGGCCGGGCCGCGTCGCTCGCAACTCGAGCCATCCCCCCGGCGCGGGCCCGATCACGCCCGCGCCTCGCACCAGACCCCAGGCGTCGACATAGCGCTCGCGCACGACGATGGTGCCGGCGTGGGCCACCTGCAGCGCCATCTGCGCTCCGCTCGAACTCAGCAGCCGCGCCGGCCCGCTGACGATGCCCGGAGCGCCGACCACCGCGTACACGTGCCACGCAGCGGTGTGCCAGAGCAGGCGGAGCCCGGGAACGCCGGCGCGCACGAGCTTGGCCTCGGCGAGCGCCGCATAGTCGAGCGGAACGTTGGGCAACGCGACGAAGCGCACGCCGCTCTCGAACAGCCACGAGCGGTAGGAGGCTGCGGTGAGGGCCCCCGGCGTGTAGAAGAGCGGGTTGGTCCCGATGTCCAGCTGGCGCTCCCACCCGCGCGCGAGCGGGAAATAGGGCGCGACGTAGGCGGCCTCCCAGTGCAGCGCGGTCGGCACGACCTCGACGCGGCCCAGCGGGCGGTCGGCGTGCCTCAGGAACGACACGAGCGGTTGGAAGAAGGCCGCCTTGACCGACGGGTTGCCGTCGCCCAGTAGCGCATTTCTGGCCGGTATCCACTGCGCGAGCGCCAGCGGAAGCGCTGCGGCGACGAGCAACAGGACCGTACGGCGTCGCTGTTGCCAGGCGAGCATCACGACGAGCGCGACGCCGACCGAGACGCCGAGGCGCGTGACGTTGTTGCCGACCTGGCTGGGCACGAGGTAGGCGCCGGTCACGGCCAGCGCGTAGAGCGCGACGCCCCAGGCGATCGTGCGGTCGCGACGCGCGACGACGATACCCACCAGGACGGTGCCGATGAACATGCCGAGGAAGTTGATGAACGGGAATGGCATCGTCCCTGGGCCCGGGAACAGGAGCTCGAGCGCGAGCACGGGAAGCGCTGCCGCGGCCGTCAACGTGCCGGCGGCGAAGCGGCGCGCAGGCCAGCTGCCGACCAGCCACGCGAGCGCGGCGATCGCGAGAAAGCCGCCGGCGAGCGGGCTCGCGAGTGACGTGGCCACGCCGCACGCGACAGCTACCGGCCACAGCCTGTTGCGCGCCGCCAGCAGCGCGACCAGCGCCAGGGTCTCACCGAGCAGGTAGGGCTCCTGGCCGATCGCGACCTGCACGACCGTGCCGACGGCGAACACGATCGCGCCGATCCGCCCCGCCCGCCCGAACCGTCCCACGGCGAGGCGGTCGAATGCCCACGCGGCGATCGCGACGCACGCGGTCTCCATGAACGGGATACCTGCCAGCCAGCCCACCGGTGCGAACAGAACCGAATAGTCGAAGGTCCAGTGGCCGCCGTACCAACCGCTGTCCCACAGCGTCAGGCCGCTGCGCGCGAACAGCTCCACCCGGTAGGTGGCAGCCGCCAGGTCAACCCCCTGGGCGCCGGTGAGGATCGCGACCACCGCCAGGATGGCGGCGAGCAGCGGCACGAATAGGCGCGAGCGGGCGCGCAGGACCATCTTCCGATCTTATCCGTCCGCGAGCGTCGGCTGGACCGCCATTTGACGTTGTCACTGCGCACTCAAGCGCGGCGGCTCCCGCGCCGATGAAGCTTGGCGTGTGTCGAACGGCGTCGGCCGCGCCCGCCGTACGGTCCGCCGCCCATCTTGACGCTCAGACTCATCACCGACAGCTCCGAGGTGCGCCCGGCGTCACCGGTCATGGCGCGCGCCGAGCTCGGCCTGGAGGCCTTCGAGCAGCTCTTCGCCAACGCCGGCTGCATGCTCGCGATCTTCGACGGCCAGGGCCGCTTCGTCGCCGTCAACGATGCCTGCACGCGTGTGCTCGGATGTGCGCCGAGCGAACTGCTCGGCACGTCGCTGCTCGACTGCCTGCACCCCCACGATCCGGCCGCCGCGGCCCGCAAGGCTGATGTCGCCGGCGGATGGCAGCCCGGCTTCTCGGAATTGCTGGCACGCCACCGCCACAGCGACGGCAGCTGCCGTTCGCTGCTTTGGAGTGGCGGCGCCCACGGGGACTACTGGTACGCCTCCGCCAAGGACGTCACCGAATGGCTGCGCCTCGAGCACCGCGTCGGTCGCGACCCGCTGACGTCGCTGCCCAACCGAGAGGTCTTCACAGACGAGCTGTCGCGGGCACTGGAGCGTCGCGACGGCTCGACTTCCGATGTCGGTGTGCTGTTCATCGACATCGACTCCTTCCGCCACCTCAACGACAGCATCGGGCACGAGGGCGGCGACCGGCTGCTGACGGAGGTCGCCGGGCGATTGCGCGACGCCGTCCGCGTCGGCGACGTTGTGGGCCGCATGGGGGGCGACGAGTTCGCGATCATGCTCGAGCAGCTCGAGAACGACTTCGAGGCGGTCGTCGTGGCGCGGCGCGTGCTGGCGGCGTTCGGCCGGCCTTTCGAGGTCGGCAGTGACCCGCTCGTCGTCTCGGCCAGCGTCGGGCTCGCGATCGCCAAGGACCCCGAGAAGACCGCCGACCGCCTGATCCACGAGGCGGACATCGCGATGTACCGCGCGAAGGCGATCGGGCGCAACCGCTTCGCGATCTTCGACACGGAGCTGCGCGTCGAGGTCGATCGACGGCTGAGCATCGAACGCGATCTGCGTCACGCACTCGAGCGCAACGAGTTCGAGATCTTCTACCAGCCGGTGGTCTCGCTCGACGACGCCTCGGTGGCCTCATGCGAGGCGCTCGTTCGCTGGACGCACCGCGAGTGGGGGCCGATCTCCCCCGACGAGTTCATCCCGCTCGCGGAGGAGAACGGGTTGATCGCGCCGATCGGTGCGTGGGTTCTCGGCACGGCGCTTCGCCAGCTGGCCGACTGGCGCTCGCGCGGGAGCGAGATCGGCGTGTCCGTGAACATCTCGGCGCGCCAGCTCGGTGACGAAAGCGTCAGCCTGATGGTGGCCGCGCTGCTCGCCGAGACGGGCGTGCCCGCCGAAGCTCTCTGCCTGGAGATCACAGAGACCGCCATCCTCTCCGACCCGGAGCGCGCTGCCGCGCGCCTGGCAGACCTGCGCGCGCTCGGCGTGCGAATCGCGTTCGACGACTTCGGCACCGGGTACTCCTCGTTGCGCCATCTCAGCCAGCTGCCGGTCGACGTGATCAAGCTCGACCGCACGTTCGTGAGTGCACTCAACCAGCAGGACGGCCGCCGGGACCGGGCAGTCCTGATCGCCGTCACAACGGCGGCGCGGGAGCTCGGCATCAGCGTCGTCGCCGAGGGCGTCGAGGACACCGAGCAGCTCGCCGAGCTGCGCCGGGCGGGCTGCGGCTACGCGCAGGGCTACCTGTTCTCCGAGCCACGTCCCGCCGGTCATGCACCGCCCGACGGCGCCTCCCGTGTGGTGTTGCGCGGAGTCGACGAGAGCAGGCGCGCCAAGCGCCCTCCGGCGTCCCGCGATGACGGCGGCGACGGCGTCACGCGGCAGCGCCAGCACCTGCGCAGCAACGCCTGAGCTACGCTGGCGTGGTGCGCATTCTCGTAGCCGAAGACGAGGCAGCGATCGCCGACTTCCTCGACCACGGTCTGAGTGCCGAAGGCTACAGCGTCACCGTCGCCGCAAGGGGCGACGATGCCCTGGCGCTCGCGCTCGCGGAGGACTTCGCGCTGGTCGTGCTCGACCGCATGCTGCCCGGCCTGGACGGGATCGAGGTCCTCGAGGCGCTGCGCACTGCCCGACCCGGGCTGCGTGTGATCATGCTGACGGCGCGCAGCGAGGTAGACGACCGCGTCCGCGGCCTCGACGCCGGGGCCGTCGACTACATCACCAAGCCCTTTGCTTTCGACGAGCTTGCCGCGCGCGTGCGCGCGCACCTGCGCACACCTTCCCAGCCAGAGTCGACGCGGCTGCAGGCGCTTGGAATCGAGCTCGACCTGCTGACCCGGCGAGTCACCCGCGACGGCAACGACGTCGCCCTGTCCTCCAAGGAGTTCGACCTGCTCGCCTACTTCATGCGCCACCCGGCGAACGTGCTTTCGCGCGAGCAGATTCTCAGCGCCGTGTGGGGCTATTCGCATGACCCGGGAACCAACATCGTCGAGGTCTACGTGAGCTACCTGCGGCGCAAGCTCGGCCGTCCGGGGTCGCCGGCGCCGATCGTCACCGTGCGCTCGGTCGGCTACCGGCTCGCGCCCAACCGGCCCTGAGCGCTCGGATGCCCTCTCGCGGCGCCAGGCTCCGGCCCCGCTCGTTGCGCTGGCGCCTGACGCTGGCGCTCGGCAGCGTCCTGATCCTCGCCTTCCTGGGGACCTTCTACGTCGTCTACCACGTGACCGCGTCGCGACTGCGCGGGCAGCTCGACACCGACCTGGTGCGCGAGGCGCAGTCCTTCGAGGGCAGGATCTCGCCGCGCGGTGTGGAGCTGACGAGCCGGGGGGTCGCCGATCTCGCGGCGCATTACGTCGCCGACCAGCCGTTCTCGGCGGCCGAGCGTCTCCTCTATGTGATCGTGCCCGGTCGCGGCATCGTCACCAACTACCCGGAACTGCTCGGCCAAACAGCACACGACACCGACGACACACCGGCCACGGCGCGCGCCGAGGCCAGGCTCAGCGCCGCGCTCAGGGCCCAGCCGCCGGGCTTCTCGATCCAGGGCGCGCCCGACGCCGGCCGCGTGCGGCTGTATGTCGAAGCGTTTCGCACCGAGGACGGGCTGGACTCGCGGATCGGCGTCGCCGAGCCGCTTGCGGCCAACGATGAGGCGCTCGACGGCATCACCCGGGCGTTCGCGATCGGCGGGACGCTGACGCTTGCCGCCGCCCTGCTCGCCGGGTTCCTGCTGGCGGCCGGCTTCGTTCGTCCGTTGCGACGGCTGGCCCGCATCGCGGCGCGCGTGGATTCCGGAGACCTCTCACCGCGAATGGAGTACCGCGGACCGCCCAACGAGACGAAGGTCCTTGCCGACGCCTTCGACCATATGCTCGACAGACTCGAGGAGGCCTTCGCCCGTCAGCAGGCGTTCGTCTCCGACGCCTCGCACGAGCTGCGCACGCCGCTGACCGCGATCCGCGGGCAGCTCGAGGTCCTGGCCCGCGTGGAGAACCCGGACGCGACGGAGGTGCGCCGCGTGCAGCGTCTCGTGGCGGCGGAGGTCGAGCGGATGACGCGTCTGACGGAGGATCTGCTGCTGCTCGCGCACACCGACGAGTCACGCTTCATCCGCCGCGCGCCGATCGAGCTCGAGCCGTTCCTCGCCGAGCTGATCGCGACCATGCAACCGACAACGGATCGGCGCCTGCGGATCTCCGCGGAGGTTCCGGGAATCCTCAACGCCGACCGCGACCGCGTGGCGCAGGCGTTGCGGAACCTGCTGGGCAACGCGGTCGAGCACACCCACCCTGGGGGAACGATCGAGCTCGGAGCCGCTGAGGCAGCCGACGGTCGCGTGCAGATCTGGGTCGACGACGACGGCCCGGGAATCGCTGCGACCGAGCGCGAGCGGGTCTTCGATCGCTTTCATCGTGCCGACCCCTCGCGGGACCGCCGCGCCGGGGGCACCGGCCTCGGCCTGTCGATCGTGCGAGCGATCGTCGAGGCGCAGGGCGGCCGTACGTGGGCGGGCGATTCGCCGCTGGGCGGGGCGCGGGTCGTGCTGGAACTGCCCGGCTACCGGCGGCTGGCAATTTAGTTCCGCTGCCCGCCGCCCGGTGCGCGAGCGCGCACGTCCTTGAAACCGCGCCGACCCTAAATGCCGATGAAGTTGATCCCGACCGAGTGCAGCCAGCTCTGCGCCTGGTCGTTGAGCAGGGCCAGTTCGCCGGTCCAGATCAGCACGCCCATTGCGATCAGTACGGCGCCACCGGTGAAGACGATCACCCCGTAGTGGCGCTTCACCCAACCGAACAGCGTCGTCATGCGGTCGAAGGCCAGCGAGGTGGCGATGAAGGGGACCGCGAGCCCGGCTGAGTAGAAGGCGAGCAGCAGCGCTCCCTGCGCCTCAGAACGGGTGGTGCTGGCGGCGAGCAGAATCGCGCCGAGCGTCGGGCCGATGCACGGCGTCCAGGCGATCGCGAAGGCCGCTCCCACGACGACCGGCCCGCCACGCCCGGCGCGGGCGAGCAGCCTGCCGACGTGCCATTCGCGCCCCAGCACCGGCACGATGGCCGACAGCACGAACAGCACGCCGAGCGCCACGATGAATCCCGCCGCGATACGGTCGAGCGTCACATGATTGACGATCAACGCGGACCCGATCGCGGTCGCTCCAAGGCCCTCGAGGATGAAGATGACCGAGAAGCTCGCGATGAAGAGCAGGCTCGGCACGAGCACGCGCCGGACGCCGGCGGTCGAGATCTCGTTCGGTGAGACACCGACGACCGTCGAGAGGTAGCCGGGCACGAGCGGCAGCACGCATGGCGACAGGAACGACACCGCGCCGGCTGCGATCGCCGCGAAGATCCCGACACCACTGGCGGAGGAGGCCACTGCGCTAGAAGTCTAGAAGCAGCCGCGAGAGCGCTCCGCCCTGCCACGCGATCGGCGAGCGTCCCTCGTCCTCGACGTGCAGGCGCGCGCCCGCGATCGCGTCGGCGTAGCGCTGCGCGGTCGCCAGCGGATGCGCCGGGTCGGCCTCGTCGCGGCTGCCGACCACGAGCGTCGGCGTCTCGATCGCCGACAGCTCGTCCCAATCCTCGAACGGCCGCGAGCGCGGGACGGCGGCAAGCGCGTCGGCGACGGCGTCGGGGTGGGCGTGTGAGGCGAGCCGCTGGCGCAGGACGCGCTCCACCGTCGCGCGCCACCCGGGCGGCACGCGATCGAGCTCGTAAGCGGCGACGAAGCCCTCCACCCCGCCCTCACGCAGGCCGCGAGCGAGGGCGTCCCAGTGCGCGAGATCGCTGGGTCGCTCGGGGTCGTAGGCGGGCGTGACGATCGCCAGGCCGCGGACGCGCTCAGGACGCTCCAGCGCGAATCGGATCGCCGTGTGCGCGCCCATCGAGGCGCCGACCACGAGCGCGTGCGCGATGTCGAGCTCGTCCATCACGGCCTCCAGGTCGCCGGCGAGCGACGCATAGGAGTAATCGCCGCCGGCCGCCGGCGACGAGGATCCGTGCCCGCGGGCGTCGTAGAGCACGAGCCGGCGTCCCTCGCGCGGAAGCGTGTTCGAGCCCATCACCACGTAGCGGCGGGTGGCGGTCAGGCCGTGCAGGCCGACGACCACCGGTCCCTCGCCGTGCGTCTCGTAGGCCAGCGACTGCCCGCCGTGTTCGACCAGCTGCGTCACGCCCTGATGTCTAGCGCACCAGGCGATCTTCTACGCTGTGGCGATGACCGTGGTCGACGTCAGCGAGGCCGATTTCGACGTCCAGGTGATCGAGCGCTCGCGCACGACGCCGGTGGTCGTCGACTTCTGGGCGTCGTGGTGCGGTCCGTGCCGCGCGCTGACGCCGCTGCTGGAAGCGGCGGCCGGCGCCCGCGAGGGCTCGGTGGTGCTGGCCAAGGTCGACACCGACGCCAACCCGGCGCTCGCGCAGGCCTTCGGCATTCAGGGCATTCCGGCGGTCAAGGCGTTCCGTGACGGCGCCGTGGTCGAGGAGTTCGTCGGCGCCCAGCCGCGCGGCGTCGTCGAGGCCTTCTTCGACGCCGTGGCACCGAGTGAGGCGGAGCTGCTGGCCGCAGCGGGCGACGAGCCGTCGCTGCGCCGGGCGCTCGAGCTCGAGCCCCAGCGCGCCGACGCCGCCGTCGCGCTGTCGCGGATCCTGCTCTCGCACCACAACGACGACGAGGCGCGCGCCGTCCTCGAGGCGCTTCCGGAGGACTTCCAGGTCGACGGCCTGCGGGCGAGGATCCGCCTGCACGAGGCCGGACGCTGCGCCGAGGCGATCGCGGCGCTGGACGCAGGGGATGACGAGCGGGCATTCGAGCTGCTGCTCGGCGAGCTGCCCCAGGAGGACGTGCGGATGCTGATCGTCGGCGAACTTGACCGCCGCGGCGCCACCGACCCGCTGGTGCGCGCGACACGCCGGCGACTCGCCGCCGCGCTGTACTGAGCGCAGCGTCCGGCCCGGCCGATTCGTCTGCTCCGCGGCGGAGAATCCGCACGTATGGGCTCCAACGTCCGCCGTGTGATCGCCCACCTGGACATCGATGCGTTCTACGCCTCGGTCGAGTTGCGCCGGCGGCCGGAGTTGCGCGGGCTGCCGGTGATCGTGGCCGGCACCGGTCCGCGTGCCGTCGTCACGACGGCGAGCTATGAAGCCCGCCGCTTCGGCGTCGACTCGGCGATGCCGGCGGCGCGCGCACGCGCGCTCTGTCCGGACGCGGTCGTGATCGCGCCGGATTTCGAGGCCTATCGCCGCACCAGCGGCGAGGTCTGGAGCCTGGTCAAAGAGCGGGTGGCGGTGATCCAGAGCGCCGGCATCGACGAGGCCTACCTGGAGCTGAGCGAAGAGCCCTTCCCCGTGGCGCTGCTGCGGGGACTGGTGCAGACGGTGCTCGAGCGGACCGGGATGACGCTGTCGGTCGGGATCGGGCCCTCGCGCCTGGTCGCCAAGACCGCGAGCGCACATTTCAAGCCGGCGGCGTTCGTCGCGATGAGCCGCGAGCAGGCGGTCGCGCACTTCGCAGCGCACCCGCCGCGGCTGCTTCAGGGCATCGGGCCGAAGACCGCGGAGCGCCTCGCGGCGCTGGGGATCAGGACCGTCGGGGAGCTGCAGGCCACGCCCGCGGAGCTGCTGGAACAGCGCTTCGGCGAGCGGATGGCCCGCGAGCTTCAGGCGCGCGCGCACTTCTTTGACGAGACCCCCGTCGAGCCGGTCCGGATCGCCAAGTCGCGCTCGAGCGAGGTGACCTTCCCCGCCGACGTCGCCGATCGCCAGACGCTGGAGCGCGCGCTGGTGGGCATGGCGAGCGAACTCGGCGAGGGACTGCGAGCGCGGAGCCGGCGTGCGCGCACGATCGCGATCAAGGTGCGACTCGATGACTGGACGACGGTCACCCGGGCGCGCACGATCGAACGCTTCACCGACGATGCGCAGACGATCGCGGCGATCTCGCTCGAGCTGCTGGCGGCTTACGCGCCGGCGCGCCCGGTGCGGTTGCTCGGCGTGCGTGTCGCGTCCTTCGAGGACGAGTGCCCCGCGCGTTCGCCGCAGGCGCCCGTGCAGCTGACACTGCCCGTCTGAGCGCCGGACGCCCCGACGCCCGCAGCCCGGGCGCGCGCCGGGGCCGCGCTCAGGCGCTTGCCCAGATCTCGGTGACGTCGCCGGCGCCGAGCGACAGCCGCGTCGCGTAGGTCAGGTCGTAGTCGCGACCGGCGACGTAGGGACCACGGTCGATCACCGGCACGCGCACCGTGCGCCCGCGGTAGCGGAGGCTGACCATCGTGCCGCATGGCAGCGTCTTGTTCGCAACGCCCTGCGTCTGCGGGCCGAGCGCCTCACCGCAGGCGGTCACGCCGCCCGGGCCGTACCAGGATGCGATCACCTGGCGGTAGACGGTGGCCACCGCTCCGCGCAACAGCACGCGGCGAGGTGGGATGCCCGCGGCGAGCACGCGCAACTGCAGGCGACCGAGCCGCCGCGGCCAGAACCGCTCGACGAACACCCCGTGGCGACCGGTGCGGGTCCGGGCGACCGCCACCCAGCGACCCCCCTGGCGTGCCTGGACGGCGATCGCGCGCCGCGGTCCGCGGGGGTTCGCGACGCCGACGAGGGCGACGTCCTGGCCGATCAGCACGTTGGGGTGAAGCAACAGCGCCTGCAGGCTGGGTGCAGCGGTGCGCCGCCGCACGGGCCGGCGGCCGCGGGCGCCGGCGCGCGCCGGCGCTGATGGGGATGCGCTCGCGATCCGCCCCGAGATGCCCGCCCCCCCGGCCGTCAGGACGCACAACACAGCGGCAGCGCGCGCAGCGCGCCAGGTCAAACACGGCCTCATCCGAGGTCCTCCTTGGCTTCGCCGCCTACGGGGTTAGCTGTCGGGCTCGCGGCGGCGGCACCGGCTCAACGGCGAGCCGGGCTCTTCGTCGCTACGGCAGCAGATCAGCGGCCGATTCGCCCCAACCGAAGCCGCGCACGAGGTGCGTCACGGCTGCCGGCAATGGGTCCCCCGCTCGTGCCACTTTGGTGCGGCACGACTCGGCAGGTAGAACAACTGTTCGCATTCTACCCATGGAGCGGACGTGACGACCGCCGTTCAGGTGCCGATACGCACAAGACCACGCCGCTGAGCGCCCGCACGACGCCCGGCGCCCACCGCCAGCCGCGCCGGCCGATGGCGGATAATCGGGATGTGGCCACGTTGCGCCTGGCGTTATGCCAGCTCAATCCGACCGTCGGTGACATCGCCGGCAACGAGGCCGCGATCGCCGCCTCGCTGCAGGCCGCCAGGGCCTCCCAGGCGCAGCTCGTGCTGTTCGGCGAGCTCGCGATCACCGGCTACCCGCCTGAGGATCTGCTCTACCGCGAGGAGTTCCTGCGCGATGCGCGAGCGGCAATCGACCGCCTCGCCGCCCAGACCGAGGGCCTGGTCGCGATCGTCGGCTTCCCCGAGCGCGCGGCCGACGTCCACAACGCCGCGGCGGTGCTGGCAGACGGCCGCCTTCAGGCGGTCTATCGCAAGATCCGACTGCCGAACTACGGCGTCTTCGACGAGCAGCGCTACTTCCGGGCCGGCGACGCGGCGGGGTTCATCGAGCTGGGCGAGCACCGCGTCGGGATCACGATCTGCGAGGACATCTGGCAACCCGGCGCGCCCTGCTCCGACCTCGCCCTGGCGGGCGCCACGCTGATCGTCAACCTCTCCGCTTCGCCCTACCACGCGGGCAAGGGGCTCGAGCGCGAGCAGATGGTGCTCCAGCGCGGGCGCGAACACATCGCGGCCTTCGCCTTCTGCGCGCTGGTGGGCGGTCAGGACGAGCTGGTCTTCGACGGCCACTCGTTCGTCGTCGACCACACCGGGGCGCTGCTGGCCCGCGCCGCCCAGTTCGAGGAGGAGCTGTTGATCTGCGACGTCGATCTGCGGGCGCCGGCCGCCGAGCGCCGCCGCAGCTCCGGCCATCGCGGCCTGGCCGCCGCCGCTACCCCGCGAGCGCAGCTGCTGGCGAGCATGCCGCTGCGCCCGGCGGCGCCGCCGGGCAGCTCGGCGCCGGCTCGCACGAGGATCGCGCCGCTGCTGGCGCCGCCGGAGGCCGAGATCTACGCCGCGCTGGGCTGCGGGCTGCGTGACTATGTGCGCAAGAACGGCTTCGAGCACGTCGTGCTCGGGCTCTCGGGCGGGATCGACTCGGCGCTGGTCGCGACGATCGCCGCGGACACGCTGGGCGCAGAAGCGGTGAGCGTCGTCGTGATGCCGTCGCGGTTCTCCTCGCAGGGGACCCAGGACGACGCGCGGGCGCTGGCCGCCGCCCTGCGCGTCGGCGTGCTCGAGCTGCCGATAGCCGATGTGATGAGCGCCTACGAGGCGCTGCTGGCCGACACGTTCGCCGGCCGCGCGGCGGATCTCACGGAGGAGAACCTCCAGGCGCGAATCCGCGGCAACCTGCTGATGGCGCTGTCGAACAAGTTCGGCTGGCTCGTCCTGACGACCGCCAACAAATCCGAGACCTCGGTCGGCTACTCGACGCTCTACGGGGACTCGGCGGGCGGTTTCGCGGTCGTCAAGGACATTTTCAAGACGGTGCTCTACGACCTTGCCCGCTGGCGCGGCGCGGGCGGCGGGCCGATCCCCGCCTCGATCGTCGACCGCGCGCCCTCGGCCGAGCTGCGCGAGGGTCAGCGCGACGACCAGTCGCTGCCTCCCTATGAGACGCTCGACGCGATCCTGCGCGGCTACATCGAGGAGGACTGCGGCCGCGAGGAGCTGCTGGCGCGCGGCCTGCCGGCCGACGCGATCGACACGGTCCTCGCGCTCGTCGACCGCGCCGAATACAAGCGCCGCCAGGCTCCGCCTGGGGTCAAGATCACCGAGCGCGCGTTCGGCCGCGACCGCCGGCTGCCGATCACCAACCGCTACCGCGGCTGAGCGCTACCGCCGCGCGAGCGCTACCGCCGCGCGGGCGCTACCGCCGCGCGGGCGCTACCGCCGCGCGGGCGCTACCGCCGCGCGGGCGCTACCGCCGCGCGGGCGCTACGGCCGGGCGGGCGCGCCGCCCGCTGCGCGCACCGCGATCGTCACCCGCGAGGTGGCGCACAGGCGGCCCTCGTCGTCGCTCATGTCGACGTCCCACACCCATGTCGTGCGGCCGCGGTGGCGACGCGTGGCGAGCGCGTGGATCGTGCCCTGGCTGAGCGGCCGCAGGAAGCTGGTGGCATTCGAGAGGCCCATCGCGGCCTGGCCGTCCCCCGTCACCGCCATCGCGGTCGCCCAGGAGGCGAGCGACTCGGCGATCGTCGCGAAGACGCCGCCGTGGACTATCCCCCACGGCTGCATCAACTCGCGCCGCACCGCGAGCTCGGCGTGTGCGCTGTGCTCATCGCAACCGGCCACCTCGAGGCCCACCAGGCCGTTGAAGCTCTCCTCCGGGCGCAGGACCATGCCGGCGATCACCGGACCCACGATAGCGCTCAGCCTGGCAGTATCAGCTTGCCGGGGTTCATCACCCCGAGCGGGTCCAGCTGCGCCTTGATCGCGCGCAACGCGGCGACCCCGAGCGTGCCCAGCTCGACCGCGGCCCAACCGGCGTGGTCGCGGCCCACGCCGTGATGGTGGGAGATCGTGGCGCCGGAACGGACGATCGTGGAGCTGGCGGCGTCCTTGACGGCTCGCCACTGAGACTCCTCCTGGCCCTCCAGCGCCCGTGCGAGCGTGGTGAACGTCAGCGACGCCCCGGTCGGGTAGACATGGGCGATCTGGCAGCCGACCAGCGGCGGGGTGCCGAGGGAGCGCAGCGATCCAACCAGCGCCGTCGTGACCGCCGCGCGCAGCGCCGCCAGCCCGGACCACGTCGTGGCCGTCTCGAACTGCTCGACGAAGACGCCGCGGGCGAGCAGCTCATCGCGCAGGTAGGGCGCGCTGAAGCGGGCGGCCGCCCAGGCGCGCCCGGCGCCCTCGCCGATCGGCGTGCCGCCGCCGCGCCGCAGCAGCGTCATCGTGTGCAGGCGCCGGCGCGCAAGCGCCATCTGCTGGCCCTCCCAGCCGATGATCGCGAGCACGCCGGCCCGCGTGCGGCGCCCGTGACGACCGACCGGCGAGCGCCGGCCGCCACCCTCCGCGCTCGCCAGCCACAGGCGCGTCGCAACCTCGTCGGAGAGCGCCACGACGTCGGGCGTGGCGTCGTCGTGGACCGCGACGCGCAGCGCCTCGGCCGCGCCCTCGAAGGTGTCGAACACGACGCCCTCGTAGATCCGGTGGGCGGGGCGGGCGCGCACCGCCAGCAGCAGCCCGGTGATCACGCCGAGCACGCCCTCGGAGCCGACGATCAGCTCGCGCAGTGCCGGGCCCGCCGCGCTCGCCGGCAGCGCCGCGGGCGCCAACTCGCCGGCGGGCGTCGCGAAGCGGACACCCTGGATCGCCTGATCGATGCGTCCGTAGCCGCCGGACGCCTGGCCGACCGAGCGTGTCGCCGCGCAGCCGCCGATCGAGACGAACTCGAAGCTGTCGGGGTAGTGGCCGAGCGTCAGCTCGACCTCGGCCAGCACCGCTTCGAGCGCGGGCGCGCGCGTGCCACTCGCGACGCTGACCGTCAGCGAGCGGCGGTCCACGGAGAGCACGCCGTCCAGCCGCGCGAGATCGAGCGAGATAACCGCGTGCTGGCTACCGGCGATCGCCGCCACGCCGCCGACCACGCTCGTGCCGCCGCCGAAGGGGACGACCGCCACGCGCTCGGCGGCGCAGATCGATAGCACCCCCAGGACGGCCTCGTGGCTGTCGGGGTAGACGACCGCGTCCGGCGCGCTCGCGGGGGTGCCGGCGCGCATCGCGACCAGGTCGAGGTAGCCCTTGCCGCCGCTGTGGAAGACGCGTGAGGCGGCGTCGGTGCGCACCCACTCGGCGCCGAGCGCCCGCTCCAGGCGCCCCCGCGCCCGTTTGGTGAGCGTCGGCGCGGGCAACGCCACGTCGGCGAGCGCGACCGGGTCGTGCATCGCGCCGTCGAGTGAGAGCGATTCGTCGAGTAGGCGCGCGAGCGGCCCGCTCAGCGGCACGTGACGGTCTTCGCGGCCCCATCCCCACCAGCGCATCGCGGCCGGCTGGCCGTTGCGCGGGCTCTTAGTTTGCGATCTTGCGGAGGTCACGAACGAGCAGCAGATGCTTGAGGTGCGTCGCCACCGCCGCCAGGTTCTCCAGCGCCTCCACCGCCTCCTTGCGACGCTGCGGATTGCGCGAGCGCAGCGCCGGCGCGAGGATCTGCTGCAGCAGGTTGGCCTCGCGGTCGGCGGAGGAGCGGAAGACGCGGAGGTTTCGCCCGCCCACGCCGTAGCGGGCGAGCTCGGTCACTGCGCGGATGATCTCGCGCTCGGTGTCGTCGTAGTAGCGGCGGCCGTTGCGCAGCTCGCCCTTGATCACGCCGTAGTCTTCGAGCTCGGCCACCAGCTTGGGGTCGGCCTTGGTCTCCTCCAACACGTCCTCGAGCGTGAAGTAGGAGTTCGCCTCCGTCACGCTGACGTTCGGGCGCCAGCGCCGCCGCGCCTCGCCGGCCGTGGTCGAGACCTCAGAGGTCTCCGGCGACCCCGACGCGAGCTCCTGGCGGATCACGCGCAGCGGCAGGAACTCGTCGCGCTGCAGGCGCAGGATCGTGCGCAGTCGCGATACGTCGCTCGCGCTGTAGAGACGGTAGCCGCCGGGGGTGCGGCGCGGCGTCAGCAGGCGCTGATCCTCGAGGTAGCGGATCTTCGAGATCGAGATGTCGGGGAACTCGGCCGACAGCGCCTTGCAGACGGCGCCGATCGTGCTCGCCTTCGAGGCTGGGCGCTTGGGCTCGACGCCCTCGATCGTGTCCGCCGTGCTCATCGCGCGCGGAAGGTGAGCTTGTACTTGCCGACCTGCAGCTCGTCGCCGTCCGCGAGGCGCTGCGAGTCGATCCGCTCGCGGTTGACGTAGGTTCCGTTGAGCGACCCGCAGTCGTCGATGAACCAGTCGCTGCCACGGCGGACGAGCAGCGCGTGGTCGCGCGAAACGGTGACGTCGTCGAGGAACACCGCGGAGTCCGGGCGGCGCCCGATCGTCATCCGCTCGCCGTCCACGGCGAAGCTCTCGCCGGCGCGCCCGCCGCCGGCGCGGATGACCAGCGCTGCAGCGTGCGTGACGACCTCGCCGATGTCGACGGGGATGAAGTCGCCCGTCTCGCCGATCCGGTAGGTGGCCGTCGTCGGCTCACCGGTGCCGCCGGGCTCGAGCAGCGCGCCGCACTTCTGGCAGTAGTTCGCGCCCTCGGGGTTGACGAAGCCGCACTCGGAGCAGTGCAGAGCCACCGCGTGACCGCCGCTACTCCGCGTCTGACGGCGGTGGAGGTGTCGCGTGGCCCGCCAGGATCTGCGTCAGCCGCTCGACGTCCGAGCCGCTGAAGATCTCCTCGCCGCCGCTGTGCTTGACGCGCAGGCGGTTGACCAGCTCGGCGCGCAGGATGTCGATCTTCCCGTGCAGCATGCGCCGGCGGTAGGAAACGTCCTCCTCCTCCTGGCTGAGCTGCTGGATCAGATCCTTGAGCTCCTGGTCGGTGAGCGTGCCGAGATCGGGGAACGTCGTTTCGTCCATAGCCGTTCTTTCCTTGCGGGGCCGAGAGTCGTGCGAGTATAGCGGGACCAACCCGAGGGTCAAGCTGAGCTTGAGACTCTGCGCCCGGCGCCCGCGGCGAGCGAGCGCCACAGCCGGCCCTCGGGCCGCGCCCAGCCACCTTGCCCCTCGCGCTCAACGGCGCTCGCGCCGCAGCTCGAGCAGTCCGTTGCGGACGTAGCAGACGGTCGCCACGATCGCCAGCGCGATCCCGAAGCAGACGAAGCCCTCGGCGACCGCGCGCACGCCCAGCAGCGCGAGCCAGATGCCGAACAGCGTCGGACCGACGGCAATCCGCCCCGGCCAGTTGATCACCAGCGCGAGCCCGCGGCGCACCCACGCCTGACCCAACAGGAGCATCGCCACCTCGCGCGCCACCACGACGGCCACCAGCCAGCGCGGCAGCAGCTCGTAGGACCAGCAGATCGCCAGGCCGGTGAGCGCCAGCACGCGGTCGAGGACGGGATCGAGCAGCGCCCCCAGGCGGCTGTACTGGCCGGTCACGCGGGCGGCGATCCCGTCGGCGTAATCGCCGGCCCCGGCGAAGAAGTAGCAGATCCCGGCCGCCGCGCCCGTCCCGCTGCGCGATGAGTAGGCGAGGATCAGGATCGCCGGGATCAGCGCCGCACGCGCATAGCCGATCGCGTTGGGGATCGTCCACGGGCGCCACGGCGCGTCCGGGGCGGTCTGCGGCGGCGGCGGCCCTGAGCGATCGAAGCCCAGCAGCCGCCGGGCGCTCAGGGCAGGCCGCGGCACAGCTCCTCGACCGCCGCGAGCACCCCGGCGGGAGCGATCCCCGCCAGCGCCTCGCTGCCACGGCGGAGCTGCGCCTCGATCTCGCCCGACTCGAGCGTCCTGCGACCGACGGTCAGCCGCAGCGGCACCCCGAGCAGCTCGGCATCGGCGAACTTCTCGCCGGCGCCCGCCTCGCGGTCGTCGTAGAGCACGTCGACTCCGCCCTCGCGCAGTGCGTGGTAGGCGCTCTCGGCGAGCTCGCGCTCCTCGCTCCCCGGCTTGCCGAGCGCCACCAGGTGCACCGTGAACGGCGCGATCGCCGCCGGCCAGGAGATCCCGCGCTCGTCGGCGAACTGCTCGACCGCGGCGGCGGCGATGCGCGCCATGCCGATGCCGTAGGAGCCCATCCAGACCAGCTGCTCGGCGCCCTGTTCGTCGAGGTAGCTCGCGCCGAGCGCCTTCGCGTAGCGGGTTCCGAGCTGGAAGATGTTGGCGACCTCGATCGCCGGCTCGATCGTGATCGGCGAGCCGCCGACCAGATCGCCGGGCTCGACGCTGCGGATGTCGGCGCGCTCGAAGGTGAAGTCGCGCCCCGGCACCACGCCGCGCAGGTGATATTCGGCGCGGTTGGCGCCGACCACGTAGGGCCCGTCCGCCACACCCTCGTCGAGCAGCACGCCGACCTGCGCGCCGAGCGGGCCGACGAACCCCGGCGGGCCGATGCGCTCCGCGATCTCCTCGGCGCTCGCCGGTCGCCACGGCGAGCCCAGGGCGGTTGCCAGCTTGAGCTCGTTGACGCGGTGATCGCCGCGCACCAGCACCAGCACGAGACCACGCTGCTCGCCGACCACGGGAAAGGCCTTCAGCGTCGCGCCGGCCGCCACGCCGAGCTGGCCGGCCACGGCCGCGATCGTGGTGGCGCCCGGCGTGTGGACCTCGACGGGAGCGTCGTCGGGCGCGGGCAGCTCGACCGGCTGCGCCGCGGCACTGGCAACCTCGACGTTGGCGGCATAGCCGGCCGCGAGCGCCACCTCGTTCTCGCCCGCCGCGCACGGCGCCATGTACTCGTGCGCGCCGGTGCCCCCCATCACGCCGACGTCGCCGGCGACGCGGTACCAGCGCAGCCCGGTGCGCTCGAAGATCCGGTCGTAGGCCTCGATGTGGAGCTGGTAGGAGCGCTCCATCCCCTCCTGGTCGCGGTCGAAGCTGTAGGAGTCCTTCATCACGAACTCGCGGGTGCGCAGCACGCCCGCGCGCGGGCGTGCCTCGTCGCGGCCCTTGACCTGCAGGTGGTAGAGGATCAGCGGCAGGTCGCGGTAGGAGCGGATGAACTGGGCGACGTGCGAGGTGACGACCTCCTCGTGGGTCAGCGCGAGCACCAGCTCCGCGCCGCGGCGGTCGTTCAGCTTGAACAGCTCCTCGATGCCGTAGCGCCCCGTCCGCTTCCACAGCTCGGCCGGCTGGATCACCGGCATCAGCATCTCCTGTCCGCCGATCGCGTCCATCTCCTGGCGGACGATCGCGGAGATCCGCTGATGGACCCGCCAGCCGGCCGGCAGCCAGGTCCACAGGCCGGAGCCGACCTGGCGCACGAGGCCGGCGCGCACCATCAGGCGGTGCGAGAGCGCCTCGGCGTCGGCCGGCGCCTCCTTCTCGGTCGGCAGCAGGTAGCGCGAGAGGCGGGTCACGCCACAAGCCTATAAGGGGCGAGCGCAGCGGCTGGCTATTGTCTGCGTAATCCCCATTTCGCAAGGAGAACCATGGCCTACACACTTCCGGATCTGCCGTACGCGTTCGATGCTCTGGAGCCCCATATCGACGCGCAGACGATGGAGATCCACCACGACAAACACCACGCCGCCTACGTCACCAACGTCAACGCCGCGCTCGAGGGATCCCCGCTCGGAGACCTCCCGATCGAAGAGCTCCTGCAGTCCCTCGACCAGGTGGGAGAGGACAAGCGTGGAGCGGTCCGCAACAACGGCGGCGGCCACTACAACCACTCGCTGTTCTGGACGAGCCTGTCGGGCTCCGGCGGCGGTGACCCCGGCGGCGCGCTGGGAGCGGCGATCGACGCCGCGTTCGGCTCCTTCGCCGACTTCCAGGCCAAGGTCAAGGCCGCGGGCGTCGGCCAGTTCGGCTCCGGCTGGGCCTGGCTCGTGCACGACGGCTCGGGCCTCGCGGTGCTCGGCACGCCCAACCAGGACAACCCGATCTCCTCGGGCAAGACGCCGCTGCTCGGCGTCGACGTCTGGGAGCACGCCTACTACCTGCGCTACCAGAACCGCCGGCCCGACTACATCGACGCGTGGTGGAACGTGGTCGACTGGGACGCCGTCGCCACGCGCTTTGACGCGGTCGCCTGAGCCAGGAGTTCGGGGTGTGGGGTCGGCGCATGCGCCGACCCCCCGGACGGTGCATGCACCGTCCGGCCGAGGGGTGCATGCACCCCTCGGAACGGCCGAGCCCAGGCCGCAGCGCCTGAGCGACCTCGCGTGGCTGCGCCGCGTCCGCGACCGGATCGACCGGGAGTACGCGCAGCCGCTGGACGTCGAGGCGCTCGCCCGCGGCGCGCACATGTCGGCCGGGCACCTCAGCCGCGAGTTCCGCCTCGCCTACGGCGAGTCCCCCCACCGCTACCTGATGACGCGGCGCATCGAGCGCGCCATGGCGTTGCTGCGTCGTGGCGACCTCAGCGTCACCGAGGTCTGTCTCGCGGTCGGCTGCCGCTCGCTGGGCAGCTTCAGCACGCGCTTCACGCAACTCGTCGGCATGCCGCCCAGCAGCTACCGGCGCCACGCCGCGAGCGCGACCGCCGGGATGCCGTCGTGCGTGGCCAAGCAGGTGACCAGACCGATCAGGAATGAAGAAGCGCCGGGCGCCCAGCCGCGGCTAGCATGACCGCCATGGACATCACGATTCACGCGAGCTTCCTCCCGCACACCGACGCGGACGCGTCCCTGGCCTTCTACCGCGATACCCTCGGCTTCGAGGTCCGTGGCGACGTCGGATACGGCGGGATGCGCTGGCTCACGGTCGGCCCCGCCGACCAGCCCGGAACGTCGATCGTCCTCGAGCCGCCGGCCACGGACCCCGGCGTCAGCGACGCCGAGCGCGCCACGATCGCCGAGCTGATGGCGAAGGGCAGCTACGCCCGCGTGATCCTTGCCACCGCCGACCTCGACGGTGTCTTCGCGGCGCTGGCGGCCGCCGGCGCCGACGTCGTCCAGGAGCCGACCGAGCAGCCCTACGGCGTTCGCGACTGCGCCTTCCGCGATCCCGCGGGCAACCTGATCCGAATCAACGAGCGCCGCTAGGCGCGGCTGAAGCGCCGGCCGTCCACGGGGGACTCCTCCTCGTCGAGCGCGGAGCGCGCCGCCTCCGCCTCGAGCGCAGCGATGCGCTCGGGCGTCATCGCGTCGGGGTCGACGTTGGAGGCCAGCCAGACGCGCGCCTCGGCGGCGCGCTGCTCGTCGCGCACGACCGTCTTGCCGGCCGCGTAGTAGCGGTCGATCTCGGCGAACAGCTCATCGACGAGCTGCTCGGTCGGGACCTTCTTCAGCGGCTCGCCCTTGGAGTAGATCATCCCCATGTCCTTCGCGCCGGTGATGCCGAAGTCGGCGTGGCGGGCCTCGCCGATCCCGTTGACCGCGCAGCCGAGGATCGAGACCTCGATCGGGTCCTCATAGGCTTGCAGGCGTCGCTCGACCTCCGCGACCACCGAGTCCATGTCGAACTGCAGGCGCCCGCAGGTCGGGCAGGCGATCAGCACCGGGCCCCGCTCGCGCAGCTTCAGCGCCTTGAGGATCTCCCAGGCGACCTTGACCTCCTCCTCGGCGTGGAAGGTCGAGAGCGAGATGCGGATCGTGTCGCCGATACCGTCGGCCAGCAGCGTGCCCAGCCCAACCGCCGACTTCAGCGAGCCCGACCACTTCGTCCCCGCCTCGGTGATGCCGAGGTGCAGCGGATAGTCGATCCGCGCGGCCAGTTCGCGGTTGGAGGCGATCGTGTTGGGCACCGAGGTCGACTTCATCGAGATCTTGAAGTCGGTGAAGTCGAGGCTCTCCATCAGTTCGACGGTCTCGATCGCGGCGGTGACCAGCGCCTCGATCGGGTCGGAGTACTCGAGCTCCAGCAGGTGCTTGGGCAGCGAGCCCGAGTTGACGCCGACGCGCAGCGGCGTGCCCGCCGCCTTCGCCCGTTCCACGACGCGACGGACCTGCTCGGGCGTGCCGATGTTGCCGGGGTTCAGGCGCACGCAGTGGGCGCCGGCGTCGATCGCCTTCAGCGCGAGCGTGTAGTTGAAGTGGATGTCGGCGATGACCGGGATCGGCGACTGCTTGACGATCTCCGCCAGCGCGACCGCATCCTGCTCGCGCGGCACCGCGACTCGGACGATGTCGGCGCCGGCCGCCGCGACGGTGTGGATCTGCGCCATCGTCGCGGCGAGATTCGCCGTCTCGGTCTTCGTCATCGTCTGCACGGCGACCGGCGCGCCGCCACCGATCAGCACGCCGCCGACGTTGATCTGGCGTCTCGAGGCCATACGGGGAGTCTAGAGGTCGGCTCCAACGGTGGGACGTCCATAAAACGTTCTGTGTGGGCCGTCTCGGAACGTTCCACCGGTTACGACGGCGTCTGGACGCCGCCTGGCGTCGTCCTTACCCCGTTGCGGGGCACAGGCGGTCGCGGCAATGGCCCCGCCATTGCTCGCTCCCTGCGTCCTTGCCAGTCGACCCCAGCCACTCGCCGCTTCCCGGTCAACGTTCCGAGACGGCCCACTAGACTGCGATCTTGGCCGCCCCCGACGTCTACCAGACGGCCCGCGGGCCCCTCCCCCGGCTCGCCGAGCCCTTCGCCAAGCGTGCCCGCGAGCGCCGGCACGCCAGTTTCCTCGCGCTGCTGCGACCGGCCGCGGAGCTGCGGATCGTCGACATCGGTTGCGGCTCACCGGGACTCGCCGGCCTGGCGCCGGAGCTCGACATCACCGGCGTGGATCTGCTCGAGCGGCCCGGCTATCCGGGACCGTTCGTCCTCGCCGACGCCGCGGCCGGCCTCCCCTTCGTCGACGGCGAGTTCGATCTCGCCTACGCCAACAGCGTGATCGAGCACGTCCCGCCGGCGCGCCGGGCGGCCTTCGCCGCGGAGCTGCGCCGCGTCGCGCGCGGCTGGTATGTGCAGACGCCGGCGCGCTCGTTCCCGATCGAGCCCCACTCGCTGCTGCCCGGCGCGCACTGGCTGACGCCGCCGCTGCGGCGGCGCTACTGGCGCCTGGGGGCCGGCGGCGACCCCGACGAGGTCGCGCTGCTGAGCCGGCGCGAGCTGGAGGCGCTGTTCGGCCCCGCCCGGCGCGAGCGCTTCGGCCCGTTCACCAAGAGCTGGATCAGCGTGCGGCTGCCTTAGTGGTGTCGGCGTTCAGCCGCCGAGGCGCGAGACGTCGTTGCTGATCCCGTTGAGCACCAGGAAGGCGAGCAGCACGATGCCGACCGAGCTGAAGCGCCACATCGCGGTCAGCGAGACGCGACGGCCGCGCAGGCGCTCGGCGACCGACCACACGACGTGGCCGCCGTCCAGCGGCAGGAACGGGAAGAGGTTGACGACGGCCAGGACGAGTGAGACCAGCGCAAGCACTACGAGGCCGTAGCCCGGACCGCGCGCCACGGCCTCCTGCGTGTCCTGCGCGATGCCGACGACGCTCTGCAGCTGCTTGCGGTCCTTGGAGTGAACCAGCGCGTCGAAGTAGTGCGTGATCGTCGAGGTGCCGAGGTCCCACATCGCCCCGGCCGAGGTGCTCAGCGCGCCCGCCAGTGAGAAGTCGACCGCGGCGAGCGGCGCCGCCGAGGAGACCCCGAGCACCATGTGCTTGACCTTCGAGTTGTAGTGCGGCGTGATCGAGCGCGTCAGCGTACGCCCGCCGCGGCGGAACGTCACCGTCGCGGCCGCCGTCGCGGCGCAGCCATTGGTTTGTCTCCCGGCACAGCGATAGCGCGCGAGGGCGGCGTCCGGTTTGGCCGGCGACTCGGCGATGCCGTCGATCGCGACGATCATGTCGCCGGACTTCAGCACGCCGGCGGCGCCGCTGTGGCTCTGCACCGAGACGACGCGCAGCACCGGCAGCGCGCGGACCGTCGTCTGCGAGGGCGCGAGGTTGCCGATCGCGTAGGCGCCGTCCAGGCCGTGGGACAGCAGCACCGCGGCGAACAGCACGAAGGCCGTCAGCAGGTTGACCGCCGGGCCGGCGAGGATCACGACGATCCGCTTCCAGGGCTCCTTCATGTAGTAGCTGCGCTCGGCCACGCGCAGATCGACGCTGCTCAGCTCATCCGGCGTCATGCCGGTGATCTTCACGTAGCCTCCGAGCGGGATCGCGCCGATCTGATACTCCGTCTCGCCGCGGCGGAACGAGACCAGCTTGGGCGGGAAGAACAGCGAGAAGCGCTCGACACGCATGCCGACGGCCTTCGCCGCGACGAAGTGCCCGGCCTCGTGCAGCACGATCAGCGCACAGAAACCGGCGATCGCGATCACCCAGGTCATGCGCGTAGTCTCGCAGGCGTGATCAGCGGCGCCTAAAAGGCGGGCGGCAGGGCGATGCCGAGGATCTTCTGGAGCTCGCCGACCACATCGCCGGCGATCAGCTGCTGCGGCCCGTGCGTGCCGACCTTCAGGGAGACGTCGGATGGGCACCACTCGGTGCTCGCGCTGGCGAGCAGCGCGCCCGTCGAGCCGTCGAAGAGCAGCTTGAAGCCGGGCCTCTTGCCCGACTGCAGCGCCGGGCAGGCGTAGACGGCGTGAATCCCGTCATCGACAGCCAGGCCGTTGACCGTGGCGACGACCGCAGCGACCTGCGCGGCGCTGGTGACGGTGGCCAGGGTCGCGCCGTCCTGAAGCCTGCGCACGGTCACGCTCGCGACATCACCCGGCAGCACCAGCCGCTGCGGCGTCCAGACCGCGACGCCCTGAAGCTCCGCCAGCCACCGTCCGCCGGCGCCCGGGTCGGGCTTGGTCTCGATCACGAGCCAGCGCGGACCCATCCAGCGCCCGAGCGAGCGCAGCATGATCTGCGCGCCACTCAGGGCCCCTGGGTCAAGCCACGTGCTGCTGCCCTTCGGGGCCTGCGCCAGCAGCGCATTCGCCGCGCCGGCATCGCGGAGGCTCCAGTACTCGGTCGCCGTCCTGAAGGTGACGTAGGGCATCGTGTAGTCCGGCCCAACCGGCTCCGCGCGCAGCGCGCGCGGCTCGGTTGCCAGGCGTCTTGAGCCGGCCGGGAGCGCGACCGCCGCGAGAGCCGCGCGAGCATCAGCCGCGGCCGCAGCCGCCGTCCCGGCCGGAGCCCTCAACACCGGCGAAGAACCCGACAAGGCCGCCCACGACGTGCCGCACACCACCACAAGAAAGGTCAAAGCGAGCACCGAAGGTGTGAGCTTCCTCATCGTGCCCCTACTACGCCCCACTCCCCCAACCGTCACGCAAGATCCAACGAGGCCGGCCACGAGCTCACCGCCGTCCCGCAGACCACGACGAAGAAGGCCAAAGCGAGCACCGAAGGTGTGAGCTTCCCCACCACGCAAATGTCAAAGCGAGCACCGGAGGTGTCAGCTTCCGATCTTTGCCGAGGCGACCTCGCGCGCGCGCCGGTCGGCTTCGAACAGCACGTCGAACTCGCGCAGCGGCACCGCCCCCAGCTCGTCGAGCGTCGCCTCGATCACCTCGGCGATCGCCGTGAACGCGATCCGCCCGCCCAGGAAGGCGTGCACGGCGACCTCGTTGGCGGCGTTCAGCACGCACGGCGCCGTGCCGCCCGCGATCGCGGCCTCACGGGCGACGCGCAGCGCCGGGAACGCGTCGAGATCGGGGCGCTCGAAGGTCAGGCTCGCGACGGCCACCAGGTCCAGGCGGGCCACGTCCAGTTCGCTGCGCTCCGGATGGTGCAGCGCGTAGGAGATCGGGACGCGCATGTCGGGGCAGCCGAGGTGCGCGAGCACGGCGCCGTCGCACAGCGTGAGCATCCCGTGGATGATCGACTGCGGATGCACGATCACGTCAATGCGCTCGTAGGGAACCGCGAACAGGTGATGGGCCTCGATCACCTCGAGGCCCTTGTTCATCAGCGTGGCCGAGTCGATCGTGATCTTGTCGCCCATCGACCAGGTCGGGTGCGCGAGCGCCTGCTCGACCGTGACGCGCTGCAGCTCGCTGCGGCTTGCGCCGCGGAACGGGCCGCCCGACGCGGTGATCGTGAGCCGCTCGATCGTGCCCGGTCCGGCGGTCCGCTCGGCGGCGATCAGCTGGTGAAGTGCCGCGTGCTCGGAGTCGACCGGCAGGATCCGCGCGCCGGTCGCCTCGGCGAGCGCGACGACGAGTTCCCCGCCGACGACGAGCGACTCCTTGTTCGCGAGCGCGAGGTCGATGCCCTCGCCGAGCGAGACGATCGTCGGGCCCAGGCCCGCCGAGCCGACGATCGCATTGAGCACGAGATCGGGCGCCGACTCGAGCACCAGCTCCACGAGGCCCTGAGCGCCGCTGTGGACCACGCCCTGCGGCCAGGCGGCGGCGGCCCGCCGGGCGCTCTCCTCGTCGCTCAGCGCGATCCGCGTGACGCCGTGGGCGCCGGCCTGCTCGAGCAGCGTCTCCCACGAGCTCTGGGCGGAGAGGCCGACGACCTCGAGCTCGTCGGAGGCGGCGATCACTGCGAGCGCCTGGACGCCGATCGAACCGCTCGACCCGAGGACCAGGACCCGCTTGGGGGCGCTCACTTCGCCCCCAGGATTGCGAGCCACGCGTAGTAGGAGACCACGACACTGAACATCACCGCGTCGAGGCGGTCGAGCGCCCCGCCGTGGGCGCCGAACAGGCGGCCGGAGTCCTTCACGGCGCACTGGCGCTTGACGTAGCTCTCGAACAGGTCGCCGATCGGCGCCGCGATCGCGACGGCCACCCCGAGCAGGATCGCGTCTCCCTTGTGGAACCAGGGCTGGTAGAGCGAGGCGAACCAGACACCGACGATCGCGCAGAAGATCCCGATCGCGAGCCCCTCGACCGTCTTGCTCGGGGAGACCGACGGGGCGAGCCGGCGCCTGCCGAGCGCCCGCCCGCCGAAGTAGGCGCCGCTGTCGCCGACGAAGGTGCCGATCACCACGTCGGTGAGGATCCCGCCCCCGTGCGGCAGGTCGCGCAGCAGGACAGCGTGGGCCAGCGCGAGGCCGACCCACCAGACGCCGAGCAGCGTGACGGTGATCCCGAAGATGCTGCCCGCCGGCGCGATCAGCGTGACCAGGAAGCTCGCCGGCAGCGCGGCGACGGCGATCAGCAGCACCTGGTCGCGCGTGCCGTAGTGCGCCGCCACCAGCAGCGCGAACAGCGCCAGGAAGCCGACCAGCTTCGCGGGGTGCGCGCGCGCGGTCATGCGGTAGAGCTCGTCGAGGCAGATCCAGCCGAGGATCAGCAGCACGGCGGCGAACAGCAGGCCTCCGCGGGCGATCACGATCGCCGCGACGGCGAGCGCCGGAAGCGCCACGAGCACGCGCGCACGCAGATCGGAGGGACGACCGCTGCGCGACGGGCGCGGCCTGCGCGGGCGGGCCGAGGGCGGGCGTCTTCGAAGCTGACCGGAGGCCACCGGGGCTCACCTACCGCCGTAGCGGCGCCGGCGCCCGCTGTAGGCCGCGAGCGACTCCTCGAAGGCCTCGCGCGTGAAATCGGGCCACAGCTCGTCGCGGAACACCAACTCGGAGTAGGCGGACTGCCAGAGCAGGTAGTTGGAGAGCCGCTGCTCGCCGCTGGTGCGGATGATCAGGTCCGGGTCGTGCATCTCGGGGGCGTACAGAAGCGCCCGGAACTCATCCTCGCCGCCGCCGTGGAAGCGCTGCGCCGCGTCGAGGATCTCGGCCCGACCGCCGTAGTTGAACGCCACGAACAGCGTTATGCGCTCGTTGCCCGCCGTCAGCTCCTCCGCCCAGTCCATCTGGCGTGCGAGTGCCGTCGAGACGCCCTCGCGACGGCCGACGAAGCGCATCCGTACGCCCTCGTCGCGCAGTTCCGGCGTCTCGGTCTTGATCCGCCGGCTGAACATCCGCATCAATGCGCCCACCTCGCTGCGCGGGCGCGACCAGTTCTCCGTCGAGAACGAGTACACGGTCAGCTCGCGAACGCCCAGCTCGACGGCGTCGCGCAGACGGGCCTTGACGTTCTCGGCGCCCGCGTCGTGGCCGGCCGCGACCGAGACACCGCGCTGCTTGGCCCAGCGTCCGTTCCCGTCGGTGATGATCGCGACGTACCGCGGCCGGTCCGCGTCGGCGCTCATCAGACCTCGAGGATCTCTGCTTCCTTGCCCTTCAGCAGCGCGTCGAGCTCGCCGATCCGCTCATCGGTCAGCTTTTGCAGCAGGCCCTCGGCGCGACGTTCGTCGTCGGTGCCCGTCTCGCCCGCCTCCTTGAGCTCGCGCAGGTCGTGCATCACGTCGCGGCGGATGTTGCGGACCGCGACGCGGCCCTCCTCGACGATGTGTCGTGCGACCTTCACCAGCTCGCGCCGGCGCTCCTCGTTGAACTCGGGGATCACCAGGCGCACCAGCTTGCCGTCGTTGGACGGGTTCAGCCCGAGGTCGGAGGCGTTGATCGCCTTCTCGATCGCCTTGATCGACGAGGCGTCGAAGGGCTGGATCGTCAGCAGGCGCGCCTCCGGCGCGGAGATCGTCGCGAGCTGCCGAAGCGGCGTCGCGGCACCGTAGTAGTCGACCTGGATGCGGTCCAGCAGCGCCGGGCTCGCCCGGCCCGTGCGCACCGACCCGAGCTCGACGGCCGTCGCCTCCACGGACTTGTGCATGCGCTCGCGCGCATCCTCGAGCAGGTCGTCGATCATCGGAGTTGCAGGCAATTCGTGACCATCGCCGGGGGAGGATAACTGGTCGCGGGCGCCGGACGCCGGCGTGCATCGGCGCTCGCGGAGGACTATCCGGCGGGGGTTGCCACGAGCGTCCCGACCTGCTCGCCGGCCAGGATGCGGCCGATGTTGCGGTCGTCGTCGACGTTGAAGACGCGAATCGGCAGCCGGTTCTCCATGCAGAGCGTCAGCGCCGTGGCGTCCATCACCGCCAGGCGGCGCTGGATCGCCTCCATATGCGTGATCTGAGGGATGAACTCGGCTGTGGGGTCAAGCGCCGGGTCTGCCGTGAAGACGCCCTCGACGCCGTTCTTGGCCATCAGGATCGCCTCGGCGTGGATCTCGCTCGCGCGCAGCGCGGCCGCGGTGTCGGTGGTGAAGAACGGGTTGCCGGTCCCCGCGGCGAAGATCACCACGCGCCCCTTCTCGAGATGGCGCATCGCGCGCCGGCGGATGTAGGGCTCGGCGACCTCCTGGACCGTGATCGCCGACTGCACCCGGGTGTGGACACCCTGCTTCTCGCAGGCGTCCTGCAACGCGAGCGCGTTGAGCACGGTCGCAAGCATCCCCATGTAGTCGCCCGTGGCGCGGTCCATCCCCTCGGCGGCGCCGTGCAGGCCGCGGTAGATGTTGCCGCCGCCGGGAACCACCGCGAGCTGCACGCCGGATTCCACGACGAGGCGTATCGCGTTGGCGATCGACACCACGCGCGCCGGCTCGATGCCGTACTCGAGGCGGCCCATCAGCGACTCGCCCGAGAGCTTCAGCAGAACGCGCTTGAAGATCGGCTCGCCCACCGTTGCGGTCAGTCCCCGATCGCGAAGCGCGAGAAGCGCCGGATCACGACGTTCTCGCCCGTCGTCGCCGCGATCTGGTGCAGCAACTCGCCGATCGTCTTGCCGTCGTGCTTGTCGGCGTTGACGTGCGGCTGGTCGAGCAGCACGACCTCGCTGTACCACTTCGCCAGCTTGCCCTCGGCGATCCTGGCGCGTATCTCCGCCGGCTTGTCGGCGGCCTCCTGTTCAAAGATCGCCAGCTCGGCGTCGCGGAGCTCCTCGGGGACCTCCGACTCGCTCACCCAACGCGGCGCCGCGGCGGCGACGTGCGCTGCCACCTCCTTGGCGAAGGCGACGAAGTCGGCGTTCTTGGCGACGAAGTCGGTCTCGCAGTCGACCTCGACGAGCACGCCGATCTTCGCGTTGTGGTGCACGTAGGTCTGGATCGTGCCCTCCGAGGCGACGCGCTCGCCGCGATCCTCGATCCGCTTGCCGGCCTTGAGCCGCAGCAGCTCGATCGCCTTTTCGACATCGCCCCCGGACTCGGTGAGCGCCTTCTTGCAGTCCATCATCCCGGCCCCGGTGCGTTCACGCAGCGCCTTGACGTCACTCGCGGAGACCTCAGACACTGGGAGCCTCCTCCTGGTCGGCGGGGGCGGCAGCCTGCGGCTCCGCCTCGGGGTCGGCGGGCGCGCTGGGCTCGGCGGCGGGCTCCGGCGGCTCCTGCGCCGCGGGTTCCGCGGCTGCGTTCGGCTCCGCCCCGGCGGCGGGCTCCGGCGGCTCCTGCGCCGCGGGTTCCGCGGCCGTCTTGCGCCGGCCGAGGCGGCGTGTCTTCTTTGGCGGTGCCTCGGGCTCGGCCGGAGCCGTCGGCTCCGCCTCCGCCTGGACCGCAGCGGGCTCCTCGGCGGGCGGCTCGGGCTCGGCGGCTGGTGCCGGCTCGGGCTCTGCGGGCGCACTGGGCACGGCGGCTGGTGCCGGCTCGGGGTCCGCGGGCGGCTCGGGCTCGGGGTCCGCGGGCACGCTGGGCTCGGGGTCCGCGGGCGCGCTGGGCTCGG
>Ga0182015_10001420_pt1 | contig 31709 bp, 30 predicted proteins | sample 712P3MmetaG_FD_120478 | JGI IMG/M metagenome (GOLD analysis project Ga0182015, IMG submission 120478) | Permafrost microbial communities from Stordalen Mire, Sweden - 712P3M metaG | ecosystem: Environmental > Terrestrial > Soil > Wetlands > Permafrost | place: Sweden: Stordalen | collected... | reverse complement strand
GTCGGGCTCGCCGGCGTCGGGAAATCGCGTCTCGGGTGGGAGTTCTTCAAGTACGTCGACGGCGTCACCGAGACCATCTGGTGGCATCGCGGCCGGTGCCTCGCTTACGGCGAGGGCGTCGCCTATTGGGCGCTCAGCGAGATGGTGCGAATGCGCGCCGGCATCCTCGAGAACGAGCCTCCTGAGTCCGCTCGGGAAAAGCTGCGGCGCACCGTCGAGGAATTCGTCGAGTCCGGCGAGGAGCGGCGCTGGGTGGAACCGCGCCTTGCGCACCTGGTGGGTCTCGAGGAGCGCATCGCAACCGATCCGCGCGATCTGTACGCCGCGTGGCGCTTCTTCTTCGAGCGCCTCGCCGCTCAGAACCTCACAGTGCTCGTCTTCGAGGACCTGCAGTGGGCGGATGGCGGGCTCCTGGATTTCATCGAGTATCTTCTTGAGTGGTCGCGCAACTCGCCGATCCTGGTGGTCACGCTCGCGCGTCCCGAGATGGCCGACCGTCGCGCGGGGTGGGGCACTGGCAAGCGCGGATTCACGTCACTGTCACTCGACCCCCTGCCACCTGAGGCCATGGCCCAGATGCTCGCAGGCATGGCGCCGGGTCTGCCCGACGACCTGAGCGCGCGCATCCTGGATCGCGCGGCCGGAGTGCCGCTCTACGCAGTCGAGACCGTGCGCATGCTGATCGACCGCGGCCTGCTCGTCGCGCAGGACGGCGCGTTCCACGTCGAGGGTTCGCTCGACGCACTCGAGGTCCCCGAAACGCTGCACGCGTTGATCGCAGCGCGGCTCGACAGCATTGGAGGCCCCGAGCGGCAGCTGCTCCAGGACGCCGCGGTGCTTGGGAAGTCCTTCACCGCAGGGGGCCTGCGCGCCATCACGCAACTTGCCGCGGAGTCCGTTGAACCATGCCTTTCGACGCTGGTCAACAAGGATCTTCTGGCCATCCAGTCGGATCCGAGATCACCAGAGCGAGGTCAGTACGTCTTCGTCCAGGACCTCGTCCGGAGCGTGGCATACGGCACCTTGACGCGGCGCGACCGCAAGATGCGTCACCTCAGTGCCGCGGCGTATCTCGAGAGCTCTTGGACTGAGGAGGAAGGCGTTGCCGAGGTCATCGCGTCGCATCTTCTCGAGGCGTTCGAGGCCGACCCCGAGGCTCCCGACGCGGCCGGGCTCAGGCAGCGCGCATGCGACGCGCTCGTGCGAGCTGGAGACCATGCCGCGTCGCTCGCGGCCGCATCCTCAGCCGAGCACTATTACGAGCGCGCGCTCAAGCTGGCCGACCCTGCCGACCGAGCGACGTTGCATACGCGGGCTGGACAGATGGCGTGGCAACAGCTGCACACCGCAGCTGCGCGCAGGCATCTTGATGAAGCAGTCGCGCTGCACACCGCGGAGGGGCGGATCGGTGCGGCTGCGCGGACATCGGTGACGCTTGCCGCCATCGACGCACACGAAGTCAAGAGTGAGCAGGCCGCGGTTCGCATGGAGCAGGCATTCGCCGAACTCAACGCGGTGGAATCCGTCGCGCCTGAGCACGAGGCCGACATTGCCGTGGTGGCAGCGGAGCTTGCGCGCCGCCTCGTCCTTGCCCGCCGAAACCTCGATGTCGCGCTGGAGCGTGTCGAGCTTGCGCTGGATACGGCGGAACGGCATGGATACTCCGAGGTGTTCTGCGAGGCAATCAACACCAAGGGCCTCATCCTCGGACTTCGCGGGCGGAGGGAAGAGGGACGAGCACTCCTGGGTTGTGCCCTCGATAATGCGCTCGCGTCAGACAACCACCGCGCTGCGCTGCGCGCTTACAACAACATCGCCGCGGATCTGCAGGCGTTGAATCCTGCGCAGGCAGCCTCATACACCGAGAAGGGGATCGGCCTTGCGCGGCTGCTGGGGCTACGACGCGAGGAGATCATGTTCACGATCGGTCAGCTCCCCGTGCAGGTCGATCTCGGCCATTGGGATGCTGCGATGTCCGTGATCGCCGATGTCCTCGAGTCGACCGACGTGGAGGTCACCGATTCACTTCTCGGTGCGGAGCTCATCTACGGAGCCTGGGTCCACGTCTGGCGAGGGGAGGTTACCGACGCACAACCGCTCGTGAAGCGACTGACCGATCTCTGCGCTCAAGCCGGGCCTGACTATCAACTCATGCACGACGCGGCGCGCAGCGTTGTTCTCCGCGCGGAAGGGCACGATCGAGAGGCCCTTGACATCCTTGTTGATCGCGTACGACGAGCTGAGGACCTCTGGGAATACAGCGAAGTGGCGCGCTGGGCGTTCGTCGAGGGTGTGGAGGCCGCGTTCGCCGTCGGCGACCTTCAGGTGGTACGTCAGCAGCTGACGACGGCAGCTCAGGGTTTCTCTCCAGCGGCGTTCCCGCTCGTCCAGGCGCACACGATGCGCTTCCGTGCGCGCCTGGACGCTCGCGAGGGTCGGGACGCAGAGGTTGCGCGCTCGTTTCTCGCTGCAATTGCGATGTTCGAGCAGCGTCAGATGCCCTTCTGGGTCGCGGTCACTCGGTTGGAGTTGGGCGAGTGGATGACCCAGCGCAGCCGCCGGGAGGAAGCGGACGGTTTGCTTGGGCTTGCACGGACGGCATTCGTCGAGCTCGGCGCAACCCCATGGATCGAGCGAGTCGATGCGGTGACACAGGAAACCGTCGCGGCCGGCGTCGATCAGCACGCACTCCCCGCCTGACCGTGAGCGCGCCGGACGAGGCCGGTAAGGCAAAGGTCGGCTACCGCGCGCTCTTTCAGAACCGAGACTACCGGCTGCTGTTCAGCGGGCTGGCGATCTCGATGAGCGGATCCTGGGCGTACAACGTCGCGCTGGTCGTCTTCGTCTTCAATGCGACGCACTCCCCGGCCTGGGTCGCCGCGGCGTCGATGACCCGGTTTCTCTGCGCGCTGATCGCGAGTCCTTTCGGAGGGCTCCTCGCCGACCGCGTGGAGCGCGTGCGCCTGATGGTGACGCTCGACACCGTCGCGCTCGTTCTCCAAGCAGGGCTCGCGGTGCTCGCAGCGCTCAACGGCGCGGTTGTGCTCGCCATCGCCCTCGCGGCTCTGACCTCGGTGACGGGTTCCTCCTACGACCCGTCGGCCAGGGCCGCGACGCCGGCGATCGTCGGTGAGGAGTATCTCGCCGCGGCGAACAGCGCCCAGTCCGCCGTCGAGAACCTGGCGGTCATCGTCGGTCCGGCGATCGCCGGCGCACTGCTCATCTTTGCTCCGCCCGCGGTTGTCTTCAGTGTCAATGCCGCGACGTTCGGGCTGTCCGCCGTCCTGGTTGGACAGATCCGCGCGAGAAGCCAGCCGGCGGATATCACCAAGGGAGGAACGGTCGGGCCGCTCAAGCAGATGGCGGGCGGGCTCGCAGCGTTTTTCGAGTCACCGACGGTGATGCTGCTGGCGGGATTCAGCATCCTGGCGAGTTTCGTCTACGGCACCGACACGGTCCTGTTCGTGGTGATCAGCAGGGATCAACTAGGCACCGGCAGCGCCGGATACGGCTACCTGCTGGCCGCGCTCGGGGTGGGCGGCATCGTGATGGCAGCGTTCATGAATCGGATCGCCGCCGTCCGGCGTCTTGGCGCCATCATCGTCATCGGCATGGCGGTGTACTGCCTGCCCACCGCGCTGTTGGCGGTCGTGCATGCACCCTGGATCGCGTTCCTCATCGAGGTGCTTCGCGGTGCGGGAACCATCGTGGTCGATGTACTTGCGATCACCGCGCTGCAACGGGTCGTCAAGCCGGAGGTCGTGGCGCGGGTGTTCGGCGTGTTCTTCGCCTTTGTGCTCGCAGCGGTCTCGCTGGGTGCGCTGCTCATGCCCATCCTGCTCGGCATCGTCGGGCTGAAGACAACGCTGCTCATCATGGGTTTCGCGATTCCGGCGCTGAGCGCCGCCTCGTACCCGTGGCTGCGCGCCCTTGACGCCCGGGCGCTCGCGGATCTGTCGGCGATCGAACCTCGCATCGCAACGCTCCAGGCGCTCGATATCTTTGCCGGGGCCACTCGAGCCGCGCTGGAACGGCTCGCGCGGTCGGCGGTGGAGGAGACAGTCGGCGCGGGGACCGTTCTCATCCAGGAGGGCGCCGCGGCCGACGACTTCTTCGTGCTGACCGATGGCAAGGTGGACGTCTCTGCGGTGGGGGAAGGCGGCGTCGAGCATGCCCTGGGCGAACTCGTTCCGCCCGACTACTTCGGCGAGATCGGCCTGCTGGAGCGCCGCCCTCGGACGGCGACCGTGACCACAGCGTCACCGTGCACGATCCTGCGCATCAACGGGGACGACTTCGTCGACTCCCTGACCGAGGCGACTCTGTCACCCACGGCACTCGGCGGGGTGCGGATGCGGCTCGCGCGCACGCACCCGACTGCGACCTTGAGCTTCGGTCAGTCCGACCCGGTGGCGCCGGCGGACTGAGCCACGCGAGGGCACGCGCCTACTGCGCGTTGTCCGCCAGCGCTGTCAAGACTGTCTTCATCTGAAACGGCGTCAGTCCGGGATGCTTACCGAGAATGCGCGCGATGAGCCCGGTGATGTGCGGGGCCGCGAAGCTGTTGCCGGTTGCGCGGATGCTCCGCCCACCGAGCCAGCCAACTTCGAGGTCGATTCCGGGCGCCCCAAACTCCACCGGTGGGGAGGTGTTGTACTCGAGACGGAACGGGTCGCGTCCCTCGTGGGCGGCGACTGAGAACACCGACGCGTACTGCGAGGGATAGCTCGGCGCGCGAACGTTGTTGACAGCGCACACGACCATCGCGCGTTTGAAGTACGCGTCGTCGACGATCTCGTGGAACAAGCCGAAATAATCGTTCCGCGATGTGCTCAGGCTCATGTTGAGCACGTGCATCTTCTTTTCGAGCGCCCAGCGCATGCCCTCGGCAAAGACGATGCCTCGGCCGGTGAGGCGCTCACCGAGCACCCGGATGCTGTACAGCTCGGCATCGGGTGCTGCTTGCCGGATGATTGCGGCGCAAGCCGTGCCGTGTCCGAAGAGATCCTCGTGCGGTCCCTCGATCACGCGAGCGCCACGCGGTGCGTCCTCGTCGGCGACGACCACCGCGCCACCGGCAAGCGGTCCGACTCCCGGGTAGGCGGCGTCGATGCCACTGTCAATGATCGCCACTTTCACGCCTGCTCCCGTGGTGCCGTCGAACGCCCAGTCACGCGTGATCGCCGCGGGCAGCGATGCCGGGACTCGCTGCAGCGTCGCAGGATCGAACTGCCACGACCAGGCCGGTTTCAACGGCGCTGCTTGCGTGCGTACGCGAGAAAGTCTTCCGCGATGCGGGCGGCGGCGCGGCGCTCATCGGGCCCGAGGACGCCAAGATCGTGAAAGAGCAGTGCGAGCTCCGCCAGCTCCACCTGGGATCGCGGCGTTTGAGCGGCCCGCTCCTGCAGCGCGACTCGCAAGCTGTCCCGCTGCGCCGCCAGCGCCGCTGATTCGAGGAGTGCCCGTCCGAGGTTCGAGAAGATTCTCGAGCTCTCGACTGCGAGGGTTGCCTGGCGCGCGAAAAGCGCGAGCACCTCCATGTCATCAACGCCCTCGCCACCTCCGCGCCGGCGGTCGAGCACCTCGATGACTCCGAACGTCTGGCGCTCGCTCTCCAGTGGCATGGCCATGATGGCGTTGGGCACATACCCGGTGCTCTCGGCAATGTCCGCGGCGAAACGCGGGTCCTGACGGACGTCGTCGACGGCGATCGACTGTCCCGACATGAGCGCCCACCCCGCGATGCCACGATCAGCGGGGATGCGAATCCCCACGGTGGCTTCTGCACCGAGGCCCGCCGCAACACGGAACACGAGCTCCTCGTCACCCTCATCGAACAGGGCGATCGAGCACGCGGCCGCATCGAAGACCAGACGGGCGGTTTCGACGATGGCCTGGAGGAACTCCTCGTCGCCGCGGGGACGCAGCACCGGGCCGAGATCGGACGCGAGCTGGATCACTTCTGCCAGCAGATCCTTCGTCGACCCACGTTCGTCCATCGTTTCTGGCACTCTACATTCGGCGGTGCCACGCGAGCGTGTGCTTGGATTCAGAAGCACCGGAGGGATGTCAGATGGGCCGGGAGGACGCGGCGCTCCTGCAGAACACCTCGCTGTTCGGGGCCCTGCCGGAGGATGCCACGGAGCGGCTCGCCGAGAAGGCGACCCGACGGTCGTATGGACGCGGAGAGATCATCTTTCGCGAAGACGACCCCGGAGACGCCCTCTGCGTTGTGGTCTCGGGCCTCGTGAAGGTCTATCGAATCTCTCCCGACGGAGACGAGATGCTCCTCGTCACGCTCGGCCCGGCTTCCGTGTTCGGGGAATTGCCCATGGTGGACGGCGGCCTCCGGTCGGCATCCGCCGCCGCCGTTGAAGCCGCGACCGTGTTGCTGATCAGTCGAGCCGCGTTGCTGGACCTTCTTCGCAGCTCACCGGAGCTCGCCGATGGTCTCCTGCGATCGTTGGGCTCGATGGTGCGAAGGCTGACCGATCAAGCCGCGGACCTCGTGTTCCTGGACCTGCACGGTCGAGTTGCCAAGCTCCTGCTCCGTCTGGCAGAGGAGCGTGGCACGCCTGGTGCAAATGGGCAGGCGATGGATCTCCACTTGACGCAATCAGACCTCGCGAACATGGTCGGAGGGTCGCGGCAGAGCGTAAACCAGGTCCTCAACTCCTTTGAGCGACTTGGGTATGTCGAGCTTGACGGCCGCCGAATCGTCATCAAGAAGCCCGACCTGCTCAAGAAGCGGGCAGGCGAATACGACTGACCCCCAGAGCGAAGAAACCGCAAGCCACGACGTTTCCGTTGCCACTGATCAGAGCCTGGAGTTATCCGGCGCCGGCGACGCTCGGTGTCAGGTCGCCGACACGCAACCTGTCAGGTGGGCGACTGACTCGGCCTTCTCAATGGCGCAAGATCCGGTCATCACAACAGCAGCGGTCAAGCCGCAAAAGGAGCAGACAATGAGCACGGAAGACGGACAGGAAGCCCCAGAGCTTCGGACAGGAGCGACCGACGACGAGGACACCGAGGGACATCGGTATCTCGCCAAAGAGGACAAAGAGGACGACACCGAGGGACACAAGTTCACGGAGAAGTTCACGGAGAAGAGCAGCGACCCCGATTTCGGATCGCAGGCACCTTCTCGCCAGATCTACGCGTCGTCTGACGAGGACGACACCGAGGGCCACATCAAGACCGGCGGTCACTGAACCCGGCTTTCAGAGAGGGTCAAGCCTTTCCGGATCGCACCAGGTGGTGCGGTCCGGGGAGGCTTTTTTTGACTGTCAGGATGCGCGGCTGACAGTCCGAGGCCTTGGCCCGTACCCTTAGCCGGGTGATCTGCCGAACGTGCGGTGTGGAGAACCGGCCGGGGAGGCGATTCTGTGGAAGGTGCGGGAGCGCACTCGCCATCGCCTGTCCCGCCTGCGGGGCGACCAATGATGCCGACGAATCGTTCTGCGGCGACTGCGGAGCACCGCTCACGCTGAGTGCGGCCGGCGGCAGCGTTCGCCAGTCCATCGAGCCCACGCGGCCCACGTCCGAACGCCGTCACGTGAGCGTCCTCTTCGCGGACCTGGTTGGCTTCACGTCGCTGTCGGAGCAGCGTGACGCCGAAGACGTCCGGGAGCTCCTGAGCCGGTATTTCGATACCGCACGAACCGTGGTCGGCCGCTACGGCGGGAATATCGAGAAGTTCATCGGCGACGCGGTGATGGCGGTCTGGGGCGTGCCCGTAGCGCAGGAGGACGACGCCGAGCGCGCGGTTCGCGCGGCGCTCGAACTCGTTGATGCCGTGAGCGCCTTCGGCGAGTCGGTGGGGGCGACGGGGCTTCGCGCGCGAGCGGGTGTGCTGAGCGGTGAGGCGGCGGTGAGCATCGGTGCGAGCGGCGAGGGCATGGTGGCGGGGGACATGGTCAATACCGCATCCCGGGTGCAGACCGCGGCCGCCCCGGGGACTGTCCTTGTGGGTGAAGCCACGCGACAGGCGACCGAGGCCGCGATTCGCTACGAGGACGCCGGCCTGCACGCGCTCAAGGGCAAGCCTGAGCCGGTGAGGCTCTGGCGCGCGGCCGGGGTGATCGCGGCGCGCGGCGGAGCGCTGCGCCCCACCGGGCTTGAGCCGCCATTCGTCGGCCGCGAGCGCGAACTGCGGGTGCTCAAGGAACTGCTCCATGCCACGTCGGAGGAGGGTAAGGCGCGCCTGCTCTCGATCATCGGCGTCGCGGGTGTCGGCAAGTCGCGCCTTGCCTGGGAGTTCGAAAAGTACGTCGATGGTCTCAGCGAGGGAATCTGGTGGCACCGCGGCCGCTGCCTCAGCTACGGCGAAGGCGTCGCGTATTCGGCGCTCGCGGAGATGGTCCGGATGCGTGCAGGAATCGCGGAGAACGAGACGCTCGAAAGCGCTCGCGAGAAGCTCAGGACCTGCGTCGAGAGCTTTCTTCCCGATCCGGAGGAGCGCCGCTGGGTCGAAGTGCGCCTGGCCCAATTGCTCGGCCTGGAGGAGCTCGCGACGAGCGATCCCAAGGACCTGTATTCCGCATGGCGAATCTTCTTCGAACGCCTGGCGTCCGAGGGCCTCACGGTTCTCCTCTTCGGTGATCTGCAATGGGCGGATCCAGGACTGCTCGACTTCATCGACTACCTGCTCGACTGGTCCCGTACGTCGCCGATCCTGGTATTGACACTGTCCCGCCCCGAGCTCGCGGAGCGCCGGCCGGGCTGGGGCGGCGGCAAGCGTGCCTTCACGTCGTTGCACCTCGAGCCTCTGTCGTCCGATGCGATGGCGTTGCTCCTCGAGGGCCTGGTGCCCGGCCTGCCGGCCGAGCTGTCCACGCGGATCCGCGACCAGGCTGCAGGGATCCCGCTGTACGCGGTCGAGACCGTCCGGATGCTGCTGGACCGGGGTCTCGTCGTCGAGCACGATGGCTTCTATCGGGCCGAGGGTTCGCTTGACAAGCTCGAAGTTCCCGAGAGCCTGCACGCACTCATCGCCGCGCGGCTGGACAGCCTGAGCCCGGACGAGCGGCGGCTCGTCCAGGACGGAGCGGTGCTCGGCAAGTCGTTCACGCCGGCGGCGCTGGCGGCCGTCACGGGGCTCGACCCGGAGGTGGTCGAACCTCGCCTGCGCGAACTTGTCCACAAGGATCTGCTCGCCGTGCAATCCGACCAGCGCTCCCCGGAGCGGGGTCAATACCTGTTCGTGCAAGACCTCGTCCGTGCCGTCGCCTACGGCACGCTGGCGCGCCGAGAACGCAAGCAGCGGCACCTTGCGGTCGCCGACTACCTGAGCAGCTCGTGGACCGACGAGGACGAGATCGCCGAGGTGATCGCCTCCCATCTCGTCGAGGCGTACGAGGCCGATCCGGCGGCACCGGACGCTGTTGCGATCGGCGAACGCGCGCGGACCGCCCTGGTTCGGGCGGCTGAACATGCCAGCGGGCTCGGCGGCCCGGAGTCCGCATGCCGGTACTACGAGCGCGCCCTCGAGCTTCCGGGCGCCGAGGGTCGCGCAGCACTTCATCACCGTGCCGGTCGGGAGGCGTCGTTGCTCAGCGAGAGAACGCGCGCGGAAGCGCACTTCGATCGAGCAATCGAGCTGTACGCCGAGGCTGGGCAGATCGTGGAGCAGGCTGACGCTCTGCACGACCTGTCCGTCATCGACTCCATCCAGGGAAAACGCGACGCGGCACGCGAGCACTGCGAGCAGGCGCTTGCGCTGCTGGACGCTCGTCCCGCCGACGAGGCGAGTATCGCTACCAAAGCGATGCTCGAAGCGCGGCTCGGCCGCAACCTCTTCTTTCTGCAGAGGACCGAAGAGGCCTTCGAGTATGCCGATCGCGCGGTTCGGACTGCGGATCCTCGCGGTATGTGGCCAGTACTCGCGCTCGGACTCGATACCAAGGGAATGATCCTGACCCGCCGTGGACAGCGATTCGAGTCGGAGGTCCTCCTTCGTGCCGCGTTGCGAGTTGCGCTTGATCAGCGGCTTCCTGCCGCCTCGAGCATCGCCACCACCTTGGGGACACTGCTCGAAGAAAGCGATGAGGCGCAGGCGTCGATCGAGGCGTACGAGCAATCGGAGGACCTGTGCCGGCGTCGTGGTGACCGGCGTCAGATGGTGGGAGCGCGCTTGAATCGCATCGGCATGCTGCTTGAACTTGGACGGTGGGATGAGGTCGCCGCGATCACGACCGACTACTTCGATGTGGAGGCCCCAGAGCTCGGCGTGGGCTGGGAACTCGGGTTCATGGTGGCGAGCGCGGTCTGGTTGTATGTGCGACGGGGCGACCTGCCGACGGCCCATCGGATTGTCAGTGACTACCTTGTGATCCCGGAGGAATCGCGGGAGGATCTCCGGGCGCTGGTGGCGAGTGCGCGTGCGGCGATCATGAATGGTGAGGGCAATCACGTCGAGGCGCTGCGCGTCGCCGAAGGCGCGTTTCGGGTGAGCTTTGAAGAACTGCTCGTCGATCTGCGCACGGCGCTGATCGAGGCTGTGGACGCGGCATTTGCGCTGCATATGGACGGCAGGGTGTCGGAGTTGATCGCGCTCGTTCGCGAACGCGTCTACGTCTCGCGCAACCCGTCGCTCGAGGCGCACATCCTTCGCTGGGAAGCTCGGGTTGCGGCAGGTCGTGGCGACGAGGGGGATGCTGAAACGAAATTCGACGCAGCCACCGCACGCTTCCTCGCGCTGAGCCGGCCATTCTGGGTCGCCGTGACGCGGTATGAGCATGCCGCTGCGCTGGTGACACAGGATCGCGAGCCGGAAGCCGTGAGCCTCCTCGCGCAAGCCCGCACGACGTTTGCGGAGCTCCGTGCGCTGCCGTGGCTGGAGCGCACCGATGCGTTGACGCGTGACTTGGAAATCGCGCGCGCCAACACCATCTCTGCCTGAGCGCCGGTGGCAGCTCGAGGGCGAGCTTGAGTCAGCTCGTCGCGATGTGCAGGAGCTGATTCCCGAGGCTGGCAACCAGCCACAACCCCGTGTCACCCGGGACGAGAATGTTCGGGTCGCCGTTGCTCGGAGGTGCGGGGAGCACCGAGCGAGCGGCCGCGGCAAGTCCGGTCACCGGATCGAGTGAGGTCAGGAATGTCTGATTCAAGAGCTCATCGGAATAAGCGATCCAGACACGGCCGGTCAGCGATGCGACCGACACGGGATACGGTCCCTCCCAGAGATTGGTGACGCCGCCGTCGGCGATGGTCACGCGCGCAACTGAGACGTCGCCGTCCCCGGCCGCGCCGATGAGAAACAGCGAAGTGGTATTGCACGCCATGGACGCCTCATAGTCATTGAGAATCGTCACGACCTCTCGGACCGAACCATCGCTCGGCTGCAGCGCGTAAATCGTGACGTTGGAACTTGCTGTCAGCACGTTGGTCAGTGCCAGGTACGCCTGGCCTGAGCACATGGCAACAGCGACCTCGGGCGACAGCGAGGAGAGAGGTACGTTCAATGTTCCAGGAAGGGTCGTCACCAACTTCACGTGACCGGATGCAAGCAGGCTGATCGCTGTGTGCTGTCCTGCGTTTGACGAGATGACCAGCGCCGACGTCGGATTGGCGACGAGACCGCGCGGGTCGCCCACTTGATACACATCAACAAGCGCACCCGTGGTCTGGCTGAACTGCTCGACGGTGTTCTGCCGAGGAGTGTCCGAGGCGCCTTCTGCGGGCGCGTTGGCAACCCACACGAAGTTGCCGGCCGCCGCAACGGCCAGCGGATCTCCGCCAACAGCCCAGCTCGCGGTATCGCGTGCGGTCGTGGCATCGACGCGAATGAGCGTTCCTGCGGCGCCCGATGTGGCTCCTTGCGTCGCGAGCCATACGAAACCTGGACTCACCGACATGGCAGTGGCTTCACGCGGCCCTAAATCAAGGTGCGCGGTCACGTCGAGCGGCACGGTGCTCAGCGGGGGCGGTGTCGGAACCTCGTTGACCGGGGTCGGCGACGCGACCGGAGCGGTGGGCGCCTTCGGGCGAGCGATCGCAAGGATCAGGCCGATGACGACGATGGCTGATACGCCGGTGGCCAGCAACGCGACGGCCCGAGATCTCGAGTTCAATCGCGGCCAGAGTCCCATGGCACGATGCTAACGCGGGCCGGTTCTGCAAGCCAGGAAGGAAGCCCTTGGCTGGCCGCCTCAGCCTGGAAGCTGAAACGCTTCGACGGTGTTCGAGTCGTAGTTCGTGACCAACCCCAAAGCGCCGTCGATGGCGACCTCGCGCGGGAACGCTCCAGCAGCGATCCAGGCAACGACCGCGGCCCGTCCCGCGAGGGCCGCCTCGAGATCCACCACAGTGAGATTTTGCGGCGCATTTGACGTCGCAAAGCGCGCTGAGTTGGCGACGACGGCGTACCGCCCTTCGTCGTACAGCGCTAGACCAACGGGTTCGAAGCCGACGCGCACGACAGCCTTGACGGAGTCCTGTGGGTGCGTGACCAATGCCGCCGTGTCGAAGCCGATGAGCACATCCGAGGCTCGTGCAGTGACCCAGGCGACGTTGCCATCGGACGAGATGGCAACGCGAACCGGGTTGCACCCCGCGCCGACGTGGCTTGTGATGGCGATGGCGGGATCTTGCGAGGCAGTCTGTTCGTTGAGCACCCACAGGTACCCGGGCCCACTGCTCGGACCCTCGGTCGTCACGTAGATCGAGCGGCCGTCCGGCGACAGGGCAACGCCCACAGGCCCAGGACTGAGGAGCGCCTGGCCAACCGCCACATGCGCCGAATCGAATCCGCTGGCGAGCGCGTGAGCCACGTTGAAGACACTCAGCCTGGCGCTGTTTTCATCGGTCACGAAGAGGGAGTTGTCATCGCTGGAGAACGCTGCCTCGATCTGCCCCGACGTTCCATCCTCGAGCCGGCCAAGGATCGGGTCGGCAGCTCCCGCGAGAAGCTCCGCGACGCTGATCAGCAACGTTCCGTTGTTGAAGGTTGTGATGGCAAGCCAGCGACCGTTGTGGCTGAGCGCCATGCCGTCCGCGTCTGACGTTGTGGGCAGAACGACGGTCCGCATCAGGCTCGTCGTTCCCGCACCAACTCGAAGAACGTCAAGTGCTCCATGGGTCGAACTGCTTCCCGTCGTGACCGACGCCACGGCGAAGTCAATTCCTGGGATGGCGAGAACGGAGAATGGACTACCGCCTGTGGCGACAACCGCTTCCGGTTGTGCCAAGTGTCCCACCGCCGCTCGCGACGAAGAGCACACCAACGTGGGAATCGACTCTTTGGGGCTCGGAAGGGTCGGCGTGCCGCAGGCGCTCAGCGCTGACATCAGCAACGCGAGTAGTGCCAGCAGGCGCCGCCGCATCCGCCCAGTATGGAGCGCTGCTCCGCCGAAGCTTCGTCGAATGTGCGTATCACGCATAACTTGCGTAGTACGCAATTTTGCTACGGTACGCACATGCCATCGACAACCACCCTCGACGCACCCCGCATACGCCGGCGTGATCTCCAGAAGGATCAGACCCGCCTCGATCTCGCCCTGGCCGCCCTGGAACTGGCGGACGCTCACGGCCTTACTGCAGTACGCGTCCCCCAGATTGCGGAGGCGGTTGGCGTCTCGCCCCGGACCTTCAACAACTACTTCGGGAGCAAGGAAGCGGCGATCGTCTGGCCATCCAGCCTGCGAGGAGCGCGTCTGGTGACCAACCTGACGAGCCGGCGTCACGCTGAACCGCTTGCCGATGCCTTGGTGGCTGCAGTCGTGGGGCTCTACGGCGAGGCCGATATGGACGGACTCCCAAATAGGTGGCTGCGCCGGTTCCGGGCGCTTGTCACCCGCGAGCCCGCGTTGCAGGGCGAATACCTCAAGGTTGCCGCGGCGGGCGAAATCGCTCTCGCCGGGGCAATCGCCGCCCGCACCGGCGCCCCGGTGGGTGAGCTCGAGTCGCAGGTGGTGGCTGCCATGGTCGCCGGAGCCGAGCGGGCGGCCGTCCTGTACTGGGCTCGCCAGAAGCGTCCGCGCGTGCCGCTGGTCGACGCCGTCCGTCAAGCCGTTTCCATGGCAGTGCGAGTCACGGTCAACAACGATTCAACCGACTAGGTCACAACCACAATCGCAAAAGGGAAAGGTCCGATGCTGCTGCTCATCAACCGCCGCTACCCAGCATTCGGCTTTGTGCTCGGCCTCATCGCCGCCCTGATCTCCATCGTCATCGGCGTGGCGATCGGGCAGGCGACGTTCATCGTCATGGGCGTTGGCTCGCTCGCCATCTCGTTCGCCCGCCTCCGCGTCCTTCGTCGGTCGCACGCCCCAGTGGCGGACCGATGACCCATCCCCTCCAGAGCGCCGCCACGTGCCGCACGAGATCCGCCTGGAGGACCCACGTTCATCGCTGTGCGGTCAGCGCGATTGTCACCCGTTGTTCGTCGGTTCACCGGCGACCTCGGGCGCGGTCGCAATAATGAAAGGGCAGTCCGCATGGCGCTACAACTCAGCGAGCGTTGGTGACTCGTGGAGGCGATGTCGCACTGCGAGACGATGACGCCCGGACACCGGAGCCCGTAGGAGACTGCGATGACGGAAGAGCAAGAGGCGTGGGGCGGGCCGCTCTGGCGGGCTGCCGATCTGATCACGCCGATGGCGTTGCGGGTGGCCGCTACGCTGCGCGTCGCAGACGCGATCACAGCGGGAGTCACCACGGGGCCGGAACTCGCTGCTCGGCTGGGTGTCGCAGCCGACCCGCTTGCCCGAGTGCTGGACCACCTCGTCACCGTCGGATTCCTGCAACGCGACGAGGACGGCTCGTACGCGTTGACAGACGCGGGGGAGTGGTTGCGCGACGATCACCCGCAGAGCATTCGTGCGTGGATCGATCTGGAGGGCGCTATCGGGCGTGCCGATACATCGATGGTGGAGTTGCTGCACACCGTTCGCACTGGAGAGGCGGCATTCCCGCGGCGTTTTGGTCAGGGATTCTGGGAAGACCTCGACGAGCATCCCGACAGGGCCGCGTCCTTCGATTCTTTGATGGGCCGTCAGCTGAATGACGAGGCGGCATCGGTCGCAACCGCGTACGACTGGTCCGCTCTCGGCGACGTCATCGATGTGGGCGGCGGCGACGGCTCGTTGCTGATCGCTTTGCTGCGCGCTCATCCCACCCTGCGGGGAACCGTGCTCGACCTCGCAACGCCCACCGCTACCGCAGCCCGAGCCCTCGCGGCGGCCGGTCTCGCCGATCGCGGCCGTGTTCAGGTCCAGAGCTTCTTCGAGCCACTCCCATCCGGCGCAGGAGGATACATCCTCTCGCGTGTCGTTCACGACTGGGATGATGACGAGGTGCGGCACATTCTCCGGAACTGTGCACAAGCCGCACGGCCCAACGGCAAGGTTTTCGTCATCGAAGACAGAGAGCAAGGCGCATCTGTCAGCACCGAGATGGACCTGCGCATGCTCGCCTACGTCCTCGGCCGGGAACGAAGCCTCGACAGGCTCAGCGAACTTGCCGACGACGCTGGGCTCGCACTGGGCACGGTCACCTCCGCCCGTGCTCGTACCATCATCGAGTTCCTGCCGGTGCAGTTGTGATGAGGCGGTCGGAGCCAACGCCAAGCCCCCGGACGGGGTAGGTACCTAAAGAGTACTCACTCCCTCCACTTCAATATATTACCCGACCGGGGGCTTGCGGCAAGCCCTGGGGTGTAGTGCAGAGTTTCGAATGCGAGACCAGAACGCACGGCCAAGGAGTGATTGCGTATGTCCGAACACGCGGTGGTGATCGCCGGAGGCGGTCCGACGGGGATGATGCTCGCTGCCGAGTTGGCGCTGGCGCACGTCGATGTCGCGATCGTCGAGCAGCGTCCCGATCAGGTGCTCGTTGGCTCACGAGCTCGCGGGTTTCACTCACGCACGATCGAGGAGCTCGATCAGCGTGGGGTTGCTGATCGGTTCCTCGCGGAGGGCAAGGTTGCGCAGACCGCGCGGATCGGCACAACCGTGTTGGACATCAGCGACTTCCCGACGCGTCATCCGTATGGGCTCGGGATCTCGCAGCGACAGATCGAGCTGATCATGGCCGGCTGGATCGCCGAGTTACCGGTGCGGATCCATTACGGATGCGAGGTGACCGGGTTCGCGCACGAGGAAACCGGCGTCGACGTCGAGCTGTCCGACGGCCGGTCGATACGCGCGCAGTATCTCGTCGGGTGCGACGGAGGACGCAGCGTCATCCGGAAGGCAGCCGGTATCGACTTCCCCGGGTGGGATGCGACGAGAAGCAATCTGATCGCCGAGGTCGAGATAACCGAGGAGCCGCCGCGAGGTATTCGCAGCGACGCGACTGGTGTTCATGCGCTCAGCAGATCGGAGGATGGGAAGACGGTGGGCATCGTCACGACCGAGCAGCAGCTCGCGACGAGCAGCGAACCCACCTTGCGCGATCTGAGTGCGGCGCTCATCGCTGTCTACGGCACCGACTTCGGCATCCACAGTCCCGTCTGGATCTCGAGGTTCACCGACATGACACGTCAGGCGGCGAACTACCGCGCGGGGCGAGTCCTCCTCGCCGGCGACTCGGCGCACGTGCATTACCCGGCGGGTGGACAGGGCCTCGGCCTCGGAGTGCAGGATGCCGTGAATCTAGGATGGAAGATGGCTCAGGTGGTCAACGGGACATCGCCGGAAAGTCTGCTGGAAACGTATCAGGATGAGCGTCACCCAATCGCTGCCCGCCTGCTGCAGCACACCATGGCGCAGACCGCGCTCCAGCGACAGGACGCGCGCATGAAGGCGGTCGTCGATATGGTGTCGGAGGTGGCGAGCATGGACGAGCCGCGTAAGTGGCTTGCCGGGATGATCCACGGGCTCGACATTCATTACGAGCTCGGCGAGGGACATCCGCTGCTCGGACGTCGCATGCCCGATCTGGACGTTGTCACTGCGGACGGCGCGCTTCGAGTCTTCGAGCTCTTGCACGGCGCCAAGCCGGTGCTGCTCAACCTCGGTAAGCCCGGTGCCTTTGACATCACTTCGTGGGCGAAGCGCGTGCAGTTGATCGATGCCAACTACGTCGGTACCTGGGAGCTGCCAGTCCTCGGCGCGGTCACCGCTCCCGCTGCCGTGGTGATCCGGCCTGATGGATACGTTGCCTGGGTTGGAGACGGCACCGACACCGGGCTGCGCGACGCACTGACCACCTGGTTCGGACCGGCGTGACGACGCCATAGGTTTACCGCAGCAATGAGCCGGCATGACCACCGATCCGGCGGACTCGTCGCGCACGACCCAGTACTTCGCGGACCCGTTCGAGGCGCCGGCGTCGAGGGCGCGACTCGCCAATCGGATCGACCCCTCCGTCCATCAGTAGGGCTCCGGCCGTTCCTCCTTCAGGTGCTCGAGCGCGGCTTTCACGTTCGCTGGGCGCGAGTTCACCGAGTCAATGGTCAGCCGCTCGTCAATCCACGGAGGGAACGCAGCTCGGCGCATCAGGATGCCGTCCCAAGTGGGCTCGGGGAAGCCCTCGATCCTGGATCTGTGCTCAACACGATCCCGGTACATGTCGTCGTCGCTGCACTCCACAACGATGAACCTGAGGTCGGCGTTCATCTGTGCGGCAAGATCCCGCCACTGCGCACGAGCCTGCTCTGGTCCGTTCACAGCCTCGACGATGACATCGTGTCCCATGGCGAGCTGCTCCGCGGCCAGAGCCCCCACGACGAGATAGGCAGCGTGGTGTGTGGGTGCCGACTGGCTCACGCCTGCGCGCCACATGGCCGCCTCTGCGTGGTCCACTCCCAGCACGGCGCACTTCAAAGCTCGGCCGAGATCGAGAGCCAGGGTGCTCTTGCCGGAGCACGGCAGACCGGCCAGGACGATCAGCATTGCTCCGAGTCTGTCATAGCATCCTTGGGACAACCGCAGGAGGGCCGCCTTCGTGGAGATGAGTGATGTAGCACGCGTGGTGGCGGCCCTGGCCGGTGTCCGCCTCACGGCGCCAAAGGGGCTGGCCGAGTGGCGGTACCACGGCAGACTCGTAGTGCGGCAACTCGACAACGCGCATGTCGTGATCCGCGCCGATTTCGACTACCGCGACTCGTTGCTGCGACAGTATCCCGAGACCTTCAGCGTCCCGTCCCGCTACATCAAGCACATGATGGTCGTCGCGGATGTCGCGAGAGGCGACGCTGACGCTGTCGAGGATGCAGTCGAGGCAGCGTGGCTGCTTCAGCGCACATCCGGGGAATGAGCGTCAACGAGTAGCATCGAGACAGTCGGAGGTGTCGGGCGTGCGAAAGATCGTCGTGTACGAGTTGCTGTCCCTCGACGGGGTTGCCGAGGACCCGGATGGTTTCATCGTCGACTGGGACGACGCGATGGATGCCAACCTTGCCGCTGTGCTCGCGACACAGGACGCGGTCATTCTCGGGCGCCGTAGCTACACCGAGTGGGCGCAGTTCTGGCCGAGCAGCCAGATCCAGCCATTCGCGACATTTATCAACGGGGTCACGAAGTATGTCGCGACATCGACGCCCCTTGACCGAGATTGGGCCAATGCGACGGCGGTCGAAGGCGGCCTGGTCGAATTTGTTCGGGATCTCAAGGAGCAGCGCGGAGGCGATGTCGGCGTCCACGCAAGTATCTCGGTGGCGCAGGCCCTGCTCGCCGCCGACGTTGTCGACGAACTCAGGATGGTGATAGCGCCGAGGATCGCCGGCCGCGGACGACGACTCCTCGACGGCTTGCCATCGATTCAGCTCGAATCGATCCGAGGCCTGATCTCACCGACTGGCTATCTGCTCGTCGACTATCGGGTTCTTCGAAATCAGGCGTAGGGAGCGGGAGACGAGACTCGAACTCGCGACATCCAGCTTGGAAGGCTAGCGCTCTACCAACTGAGCTACTCCCGCGTTCCGTCCATGGTACCTGCCCTCCGCATAGGGGACACCGCGGCTGTAGGCTGGCGCGGCAATCGGGTTATCGGGAGGTGGCAGGGTGAGCCAGGCAGCCGGGACAGCGGCATCGTCGTCCTCGGGGCTGAGTACTCAACTCCGTCGCGGGATCCTCGCGGAGCGTCGCTGGGGCCTCCTCGTCAGCCTGCTGCTCATCCCAGCCATCCTCGGCACCAACCTCATCTACGACTCGCTCAACCACGGCCTCAACCGCATCTTCCTGGAGACGCCGCTGGACCGAGCCCTTCCGGTCGTACCGATCTTCGCGATTCCATACGTGTCGCTCATTCCCTACATCGGTGTGAGCCTTGTCGTCTTCCTCTTCTTTCGGGTGCGTGTCTACCGGTCTGCGGCGCTCACGATGATCATCGTCTGGTTCATCAGCTACGCCTTCTACTTCTTCCTCCAGTCCTACATCGCCCGTCCGGTGATCACGGGCACGGATCCGTTCTCCGCCATGGTCCGAAGCATCTACGCGTCCGATCAGCCGTACAACGACTTCCCGAGCCTGCACACGTCCCTGTCGACGATCATCGCCATCCACTGGTGGCGTTTCGACCGCCGGATTGGTATCCCGGCCACGATCTGGACGGCGCTCATCGTGGCGTCGACCGTCCTCGTGAAGCAGCACTACCTCGCCGATGTGGCGGGTGGGCTCGTGCTCGCCGGGGTGATCTCGGCAGTCGTGATGCGCGTCACGCGGGCCAGGTGATGCGTTCGATCCGCGGCTGGGGTACGATGCAGTCGATCAATCAGCACGTCCAATGGAGGGCACCAGCCATGGCACTTGTGATTGCGCCTGCAGCGCCCACCACTGACGTCGTGCCCGGCGGCTCCGCCGCCTGATCGTCTGCTGACCTCGCGCCACATGCTGGCGCGGGACCGCAATCGGAGCTCCGGGCTCTCACTGCAGCATGGAGTTCCCACTTGTCTCACGATCCTCACCGTCTCACCGCGCTAGGGTGGAACGGCTCTCTCGAATCGGCGTGCACCGACACCGCCTCTGACGGCCGCCGCGGTCTCGTCGTGCGCGTCGACGGGCGCGTGGTCAACGTCCTGACCGATGCCGGACAGGAGCGTGTCCCGCTGTCTGCAACGGTGTCGGGCATCCCTGACGATGGGACCATCGCCACCGGCGACTGGCTTGTCATCGAGGACGGCATCGCTGTGCGCGTGCTGCCGCGACGTAGTCAGTTGATGCGTCGCGCGGCCGGCGTGGCGACGTCGGGTCAGGTCGTGGCCGCGAACATCGACCTCGTCTTCGTGACGGTCGCGCTCGGCGTCCCGCCGCGACTCCGTCGCATCGAGCGCGCCCTCGCGATGGCATGGTCGAGCGGAGCGGCGCCAGTCGTTCTGCTCACGAAGTCCGACCTCAGCGCAGACATCGAGGCAGACCTCCGGGCTGCGCGTTCGGTCTCCGGAGGAACCGAGGTCATCGCGGTCAACGCGTCTGGGGCTGGACTCGCCCGATTGCGCGAGATCCTCCTCGAGGGGCTGGTCGCCGTGCTGATCGGACCCAGCGGCACCGGCAAGTCGACGCTGGTGAACCGGCTGTCCGGTAACGAGGCACTCGCCACCGCCGAGGTACGCGCCGACGGCAAGGGCCGCCACACCACCACCCACCGTGAGCTCATCGAGCTCCCGGGAGGCGGGCTGATCATCGACACGCCAGGCACCCGCGAGCTGGGGCTCTGGGATGCGGGCGCTGGTATCGACGAAGTGTTTGGCGACCTCACCGAGGTCGCGGCGCAGTGTCGCTTCCGAAACTGCAAGCACGAGCGGGAACCGGGATGCGCGGTGCGCGCCGCGGCTGCGGACGATCCCACCGTGCTGGCGCGACTGGAGTCGAAGCGCAAGCTCGAGCGCGAGCAGGAGCGGCTCGATGCTGCAAAGGACATGCGTGCTCAGGCGGAACGACGTCGCGAGCTGCGCCGGCGCACGCGAGCGATGCGCCAGCAGTCACCGTGAGCGGAAGGTGATCGGCGGGGCCAGCCGCTAGCGCAAAGGAGCGGTGAACGCGCCTAAACGGAGGACTTGGCGCCGCCGGCAGGCTGCTTCGGCGTGGTCGTGGAGTGGCCCGGGAAGCTGGGCGGCGCGGAGCTCGGGGTCCCGAGGACCTGGACGTCATCCGCGCTGAATGTCGTGAGGCCGGTCTGCGTGCCTTGGGCGGTCATGTAGACACCGGCCTTGACCGAGCTCAATGAGGCCGAGGCGCCGCGGAGGCCGTGGTACGCGGTGGAACTCGACACGTTCACGGTCTCGAGCTGCCCGTCAGCGGTGACCAGGGTGACGGTGTTGCCACTCACCGACTGCACACGCCCGGAAGTGCTCGGCACCTCGATGGTGATCGCAGTGGCGGCGATGGGCGAGGTCGCGGTGGGCGAGGTGCCGGTGCGCTTGCCGCGCACCACGACGACGTCGCCGACCTTGATGGCGCTGAGCTTGACCGTCTGCCCCTCACGGCTGTAGGTCGTCGAGGAGCTGGTGGTGACCGTCTCGGTTCCGGCGAGCGTGCGCAGCGTCAGCGTCGATCCGCTGATCTTGGTCACCGTGCCGGTCTCGCCGCCGCAGAAGCCCCCACCGAAGAAGGAGGGAGCCCCGAATCCGGCGCCCGCGAAGGAGCCGCCGCATGCAAAACCGAACCCGCCTCGCGGTCCAAAGGATGGCTTGTGCGCCGACGGCGACGGGCTCGGCTTGCTCGCTGCCGCAGTGGTGTTCGCCGCGGTCGGCGATGCCGCGCGGGTCACGATGAAACCGGCCGTGGCTCCCACCACAGCGATGGCCAGGCCGATCCCCAAGACGCGCAACCGACCAAACCCCTTGCCCGCAGGTTCAGCGGGCGGAGGCGGTGGCGGTGGCTCTGGGAAATCGGGAGTCATGTGACGCCCAGAGAATAGCGCGATGACCTGTCGAAAAGGTTACTAACGCGTCAGAACATTCAAACGCTAGGATGGTCCGCCGAAGCGCTGCTCCATCTCCGCCACCCACGCGGCGAGGGTGCTGCGGTCGCCGATTCGGGGAAACAGCGGGTCGCCGATCTCGAGGCTGCGACCGGGCTTGAGCCGAGACAATTCCTCGGTTGCCGGACCGGGCCACCGCCGCTCCTCAGCGGTCAAGGCGAGCGAGGCGGCGAGCCGCTCGCACGCAAAGGGCACGAAGGGCGCGGAAACGATCGCCTCGATCCGCGCGACGTTGATGGCGGTGCGCAGGATGCAGGCGACCCGCACAGGGTCGGTCTCGTGCCACGGCGCGCACCGGTCCAGGTACTGATTGCCGAGCGTCCAGAGACTGCGCAACGCAAACGCCGCCGGCCGGAAGCGCATCTCGTCCATCTCCGTCGCGAAGGTCGCAAGCGCAGCGTCGAGCGAGGTGGCGAGTTCCGCCTCCTCCTGGCCCGGGGCGCCGCCGTCCGGCACGCTCAAGCCGAAGAGCTTCTCGCTCAGCTTGAGCGTGCGCTGCACGAAGTTGCCGAAAATGCCCGCGAGGTCTTTGTTGACGGTGAGTGCGAAGCTCTCCCACGTGAACTCGTTGTCGTCCGATTCGGGCGCCGACGCGAGCAACGCATATCGCCAGTAGTCGGCCGGCAGCAGGTCGATCGCTGCGTCCATGAAGACACCGCGCTGCTGGCTCGTCGAGAACTTCCCGCCGTAGTAGGTGAGGTAGTTGAATCCCTTGATGTAGTCGACGAGCTTCCACGGCTCATCCGAGCCCATGATCGTGATCGGGAAGTTGATGGTGTGAAAGGGGATGTTGTCCTTCCCAAGGAATTCCGTGTAACGCACGTCGGCGGCGTTGAACCACCAGGAACGCCAGTCGCGCGCGCCGGGATCGAGGTCGGCCCACTCCTTGGTCGCGCCGATGTACTCGATCGGAGCGTCGAACCAGACGTAGAAGACCTTGCCCTCGAATCCGGGCCAGCCCACCGGGATGCCCCATTTGAGGTCGCGCGTGATGCTCCGATCCTCGAGGCCGACATTGAGCCAGTTCCGAGCGATCGAGGTCACGAGAATGGGCCAGTCGGTGTGCGAGTCGATCCACTCGCGGACCCGGTCGGCCATGAGCGACTGGCGAATGAAGAGGTGACGCGTGGCGCGAACCTCGAGCCGCGTGCTCCCCGAGATCGCCGACCGCGGATTGATCAGGTCGGACGGCTCGAGCAGCCGGGCGCAGTTCTCGCATTGATCCCCGTTGGCACGCTCATAGCCGCAATGCGGGCAGGTCCCGATGATGTAGCGATCGGGGAGGAATCTCTCGTCATCGAGCGAGTACACCTGGTCGGTGACACGCTCCTCCACCATGCCGTTGGCGCGCAGTTGCTCGGCGAAGTGCCTGGTCAGCTCGGCATTCTGGGGCGACGAGCTCCGGCCGAAGTGGTCGAACGACAACCCGTACCGTCGGGCGAGGTCGGCCTGAATCTCGTGTTGCTCCGCACAGTAGTCGGCGACGCTCAGGCCGGCAGCAGCGGCGGCGAGCTCCGCCGGCGTGCCGTGCTCGTCGGTTGCGCAGATGAAGAGGACGTCGTTACCGCGCAGCCGCATGTAGCGCGCATAGACGTCCGCGGGAAGCATCGAGCCCACGAGGTTGCCGAGGTGCTTGACGCCGTTGATGTACGGCAAGGCGCTCGTGATGAGATGTCGACCCATCGGCGCATCCTACAAGGGGGTTGGAGCGGCGCTCCCCCTCTCGGAGCGTCGCCGGGAGTGAGCGTAGCGGCATTCGGAGCGTTTGGGCTGTTCATCAGATCGATCTTTTCGACCCGTTGCAGCGTCACCACCCCCGACGCGGGCACATCCGACATCGTCGCCGGTCCGTTGCCCGGCGGGCTGACGCCGCGACCGGCTGGTACCCTGCCGCTATGCGAGCACCGGGCTCCCGGTGAAGGGGCTCATCCTGAGCGGCGGCAAGGGGACGCGGCTGCGGCCGATCACCCACACCGGCGCGAAACAACTCATCCCCGTCGCCAACCGGCCGATCCTGTTCTACGCAATCGATGCGCTGACCCAGGCCGGGATCCACGACATCGGGATCATCGTCGGCGACACCGCCGACGAGGTGCGCACCGCCGTCGGCGACGGGTCGAAGTTCGACGCGAACATCACCTTCATCCCTCAGGAGGCGCCGCTCGGCCTCGCCCACGCGGTGGGGATCGCTCGCGACTTCCTGGCCGGGGACAGCTTCGTGATGTACCTCGGGGACAACCTCATCGCCCAGGGAATCGGGACGCTCGTCGACGAGTTCCGGCGTTCCGAGGCCGACGCCATGATCCTGCTGGCCCGGGTTCCCGAACCGCAGCGCTTCGGCGTCGCCGAGCTCGAAGACGGCAGGGTGATCTCGCTCGTCGAGAAGCCGTCGGTCCCCCGGTCCGACCTTGCCTTGGTGGGCGTGTATCTCTTCTCGCCACTCATCTTCGAGGCCATCGATGCCATCGAGCCGAGCGCCCGTGGGGAGCTCGAGATCACCGACGCGATCCAGCGCATGATCGACACCGGCAAGCGCGTCATGCCGCACATCATCGAAGGCTGGTGGAAGGACACGGGCCGCCTTGATGACATCCTCGAGGCCAATCGCATGATCCTCGACACCCTCGAGGCTCGTTGCGACGGCACCGTGAGTGAGGACGTGCGCCTGCACGGCAAGGTGGTGGTGGAGGAGGGCGCGACGCTGCGCAACTGCGTGGTGCGCGGGCCGGCAATCATCGGCAGCGGCACCGTCGTCGACAACGCCTACATCGGGCCGTTCACATCCATCTATTTCGATTGTGTGGTGCGCAACGCCGAGATCGAGAACAGCATCGTCCTCGAGGGCACGAGGATCCACGACATCGTCGGAAAGATCGACGGATCGCTGATCGGCAAGGAGTGCGAGGTCTGCAAATCGCCGGCACGACCGACCGCGCTGCGTCTGATGCTCGGCGACCACTCGCGAGTCGAACTCTGAGATACCTGGTGCTCGGCACCCCCGGGCAGCTTGGCGGTGACCTCGTCGACGAAGGCACGCGACGCGGCCACGAGATGATCGGACGGACCCAGTGGGAGTGCGACATCACCGACAGCGCTGCGGTGGAGCGTGCCGTCGCAGAGGTGCAGCCCGACGCGGTCATCAATGGAGCGGCGTGGACTCAGGTCGATGCGGCCGAGGAGCACGAGGCGGAGGCCGAGGCAGTCAACGCCACGGGTGCCGGGTACGTCGCCGCAGCCTGCGCAAGCGCCGGAATCCGCTGCTGTCATGTCAGCACCGACTACGTGTTCGACGGCACGGCGACTGCCCCGATTCCCGAGGACGCGGTTCCATTGCCGCGGTCGGCGTACGGACGGACGAAATGGCACGGCGAGGTTGCCGTCCGCGAACAGTGTCCGGACCACCTGATCGTGCGCACCAGCTGGCTCTATGGCCGCCAGGGTCCCAACTTCGTGATCACCATGCTGCGCCTGGCGTCAGAGCGTCCCGAGCTCCGCGTGGTTGCCGATCAGCACGGCGCGCCAACGTGGACGGGACATCTGGCGCCCGCGATGCTCCGGCTGCTCGAGGGCGGACCCGCTGGGACGTACCACCTCACCAACAGCGGCGTGACCACGTGGTACGACTTCGCGGTGGCCATCATCAGCGCGCGCGGGCTGCCGGCCAGGGTCGTCCCGATCACGACCGCCGAATATCCGCTTTCAGCCGAGCGTCCCGCGTACTCAGTGCTCGACAACCGCGCTTGGCGCGAGCTCGGTGAGCCGCCACTGCCCGACTGGCACGAGGGATTGCGCTCCTACCTCGCGGGTCTCGAGCCCTCCGAACCGAGCTGACTCAGTCCTCGGGCTCGGGTCGCGTGCGCTTGTCCGAGCTCACGTAGAGGAGGCCGCCGAGCAGGCCGACGTTCTTGAGGAAGTGCACGAGCTGCGGCCGGCGCTCCTCGGGCTTTTCGGACTTCCAGAAGGGATGACCGATGAACGTATTCGGGATCAGCGTCAGGGCGAGGATGCGCGCCGACGTCTTCGGCAGGATGCCGAGCGCGAACGTCGCACCGGCTCCGAGCATGGCCGCTCCGTGGACCTTGGCAATCATCGGCTCCTCCGGGAGCATCGGCACTGCGCCAGCCGCCGTCTTGGCGTAGCGCTCGGCGTTCTGGATCATGCCGTAGCCGGAGTACACGAAGATCCCGGCGAGAAAGAAGCGAGCAGCGGTTCGGATAAGCGTTCGCATAGGTCAAGACTCTAGGCCAGATGTACCGAGCCGCCGATGCGGCACGAGGTGTGGTCAGAATGACGACCCTGCACCCACCGTCCAGGGAGTTTGCTCATGGCTGAGAGCGTCTACCGCGTCACCGAGCTGGTTGGGACCAGCACCGAGTCCTGGGAGAAGGCGGCCCAGCTTGCCATCGAGACCGCGTCCTCGTCGCTGCGCGATCTCCGTGTCGCCGAGGTCGTCAAGCTCGACATGACCGTCGAGAACGGCAAGGTCGCGCGCTTTCGCACGCGTATCAACGTCTCCTTCAAATACGAGAACGAGTAGAGGCGCTCCGGCCATTTTTGGGGCATAGTTCGCGCGATGCGCAAGGACCGCCAGCCGCCGGTGGTGCGCTCCTCGTTCGTCGCTCGCGGTCACCGGCTCGCCTACACCGAGTTCGGCGAGGGGAAGCGATGGGTGCTGCTCATGCCGGGGCTTCTGATTCCCGCATTGATGCAGGAGCACCTGGCGATGGCGCTCGCGGCGAGTGGCGCGCATGTCCTGGCGCTCGATCCCCTGGGACATGGCCGCTCCGATCGTCCCGAAGGCATGTCGGAATACTCGATCGAGTCGTTTGCCGGCGACGCGATCGCCTTGCTCGACCATCTCGACATCGACGAAGCTGTGGTCGGCGGGACGTCGCTCGGCGCCAACGTAACGCTGGAGATCGCGCGCAAGGCGCCGCAGCGAGTGCGCGGCATGATCATCGAGATGCCGGTGCTCGAAAACGCTCTGGTCGCTTCGGTGATCGCGTTCGGACCGCTGCTCGTTGGCCTCCACTTCGGAGGGCGTCTGATGCGCCCAGTCGCCGCCGGACTGCGCCGCATCCCGCGCCGCCTCGTCCCGTTCTGGGGCAACGTCGCGCTCGATGTCGTGCGCCAGGATCCGGTCCCGAGCGCCGCGGTGCTCAAGGGCTTGTTCTTCAGCCACGTTGCCCCATACAGCGCGCAGCGGCGTGAGATGACCATGCCGGCGTTGGTAATCGGCCATCACATCGACCCGGTGCACCCCTTCTCCGACGCCGGCGTCCTCACCGGGGAACTCCCCAATGCGCGTCTGGTCGAGGCGTCGAACATCCTCGAGCTGCGCTTCCGGCCGGAGCGGCTCACCGCGGAGATCGCGGGATTCGTCGCGGAGTGCTGGTCGCCGCGCGCGGTCGTGAAGCCTCGGCGCCAGCGCCGACGCACCGCCTGACGATAGGCTGGTGGCAGAGATGTCCCCGACCGCTGCCTCACGCCCCCGTGTCCTGAGCGGCATTCAGCCGGATTTCGGGCTGCACCTCGGGAACTATCTCGGTGCGCTGCGCAACTGGGCCCGCGACCAGGACCGCTACGAGAACTACTTCTGCATCGTCGACCTGCACGCGTTGACGCGGGCCCCCGACCCCCAGCGACTCCGCGAGCTCACCCTCGAGCTCGCGGCGATGTACGTCGCCTGCGGTCTCGATCCTGCCCGCTGCGAGATCTTCGTGCAGTCGCACGTCCCAGCCCACTCCGAGCTCTGCTGGATCCTCGAGACGCTGACACCGATGGGTTGGCTGGAGCGGATGACCCAGTTCAAGGCGCGCAGTGAAGCCCAGGGTCGTGAGCGGGTCAACACCGGTGTCTTCACGTACCCGGACCTGATGGCCGCTGACATCCTGCTGTACGACGCGGATTTCGTCCCCGTCGGTGAGGACCAGCGCCAGCACATCGAGCTCTGCCGCGACCTCGCCAACCGCCTCAACTCCCAGCGCGGTGATGTGCTCAAAGTACCCGCGGCGCTGATCAGCACAGTTGGCGCGAGGGTCATGGGTCTCGACACGCCCGACGAGAAGATGAGCAAGAGCATCGCGGCCGACCGTCCGGGTCACGCTGTGATGCTCCTCGATCCACCCGACGTCGTACGCCGCAAGATCGCGCGCGCGACCACCGATACCGAGCCTGCTGTGCACGCGCCACCTGGTCCTGGGGTCGCCAACCTGCTCGAGATCTACGCGGCGCTGCGCGAGGTCAGCACGGACGCCGCGCTGGCAGAATTTGACGGCAAGAGCTACAGCGTTCTCAAAGGCGCCGTGGCCGATGCGGTCATCGACGCGCTCGCCCCCATCCAGGCTCGATACGCGGAGCTTCGCTCCGATGAGGACGGGCTGCGCTGTCTGCTCGCCGCGTCCGCCCAGAGGGTCCACGTCGTTGCCGATGCGACCCTTCGGCGTGTGCAGGAAGCAGTCGGCGTGCGCTGATCGCTAGGCGATCGCCGCGTCGATCTCCTCGAGCAACGCGTGCACCTCGGGCCTGGCGAAATGGACGCGCGCCGGCTCGAGAAAGTCAATGAGCCGCGCCGCGAGTGCCGCCTTCGCGTCCATGGGGTGGAAAGAGCCCTCGACGTAGGCAGCGGCCACCTCCTCGAAGGTATCGAACACGATCGGGCCGCCGTTCGCCTCCGAGCGATCCACCGCGAAGGGACCACCGGCGATCCCGAAGATGAGCTTGTCGATCCAGTCGAGGATGGGGTTGAAGATGACCTCGCCCGGGGGACAGAAGGCCTTCCTGATCTTCGCCATGATCTCGTCAGGACTGTCATGAACGAAGACCGCCGAGCTCGGATCGCTCTTGCTCATCTTCATCGCCGAGAACACGTCGCGCGCCGATTCCGCTGGTACCGGCCACACCGGGGGACGGCGCAGGCCGAGCAGGAGCGGGTGGTGCAGGGCCACCGGCTTCATCGGTGCGCCATTGATCCCGCGAACCGCGTGGATGCGCATCTGCAGGGCGACGTCACGAGCGATGACATGCGCCTTGCGCTGATCCATGCCTGCATGGGCGATGTGCACGCCGAGCGTGAAGATGTCCGCAGCCTGCATGGCGGGGTAGATGAGCTTCGCGAAATCGACGTTCTCGCGTTCCTGGCGGCCGAGGATGCTGATGCTGCGCTGCATCCGCGCGAGCGTTGTGTTCTTGCTCACCTCGATGACCGTCGCCCAGTACTCGGTGTCGTCCCTGTAGAGGTCGGATGCGAGCACGAACGCCACCGATCCGGGGTCGGCGTCAACGCACAGGAGCGAAGCACGGAGCGCCTCGGTGAAGTACCCGGCCGCGATCCGGCGGATGAGATCGCGATCGCCGCCAAGCTTGTCATTGATCCAGGTGTGCCAGTCAGCAAGAAGAACCGAGCAGCGCACGCCCGCGGCGGTGAGGTCGCGGACCTTGGCCATGCTCACGATCCCGGTGCCGAGGTGCGCCTTCCCGGAGATCTCGAAACCGATGTAGTGACGCAGCTCGTGCCCGGCGTCCATCAGCGGCGGCAGCTCATCGGCGCCGATGACCTCGGCGGTGTTGCGCTCGACAAGCGCCATGCGTTCAGCGGTGCTCACGTCCGCTGAGTGTGCCAGACGCGTGTCAGGCGGTGAGGTCAGTCGTCGTGCGTGTCGTCGTATGCGACGCGGTGCGGCGCGACCTGGTCGAGGAGGTCGGCTTCCCAGTCGAGCAGCGCATCGTGCAGGCGAGCGGTGTTGCGGGCCTGCCAGAGTGATGGCGGGGCGGGGACGGGAAGGACCACCTCGAGCTCGGCGAGCTGCCGCCACATATCCGGCGGGACCTGGCGGTCACGCTGCAAGTTGTGGTTCTCGACGCTGTCGAGGACGCGTTCGAGCCGCTGAATGTGCTCGATGCGAAGCCTCCGGCGGGCTTTGGCGTCCGCTGCGCGGGCTTTCGCCGCGTCCATGTCAGTGATAGCGCTCTGGAAGCTCATGTCGTCTGTCGTCTCTCGTGATGCCTTCGCTGATCAGGTTATCCACCCTCTCACACATATAAACGGAGCAGGGTTACGTTCGGATTACGGCCTGAACAGCTTTAAGGTTCCGGATTCGACATCTCGTCGATCTTGTCTCCCTCGATGTGGCGATAACGCAGCGCCCCTTGCAGGATCGTCACCGCACCCGGGCCGACCACCTCCCACCTGCCGTCGCGGAGCACGGCGGCAGTGCGCTCGTCGATCCCGATGACCTGCGCCGCCACTCCGAGCCCTTCCTGCGCCCACGGGACCCACGCGTCACCGAGCACGTCGAAGTGGGGGAGGATCGCGCATCCCGGGATCAGGCCGAGGGCGTCGACCGAGCGCTCGTCGACCTCACCCGGCCAGCTGGTCTGGACGAGGCACCACTCGCAGAGCGCCATCGCTCCGGCGGAAGACCCGGCCAGTGCGGCTCCGGCGCGCCAGGCGGAGGCGATCGCCTTCCAGACCGGACTCGCGCGCAGAACCTCGACGACCCACCCGGGGTCGCCCCCGGCGATGTAGACGAGGCCGGCGCCGGCGGCCTCGGCGACGATCTCGGGCGAGCTCGCGTCCTCCTTGGTGCGGATACGCAGCTCCCGGACCTCGAGCCCCAGGCTCGCGAACCATCGTCGTGCCGTTTCGACAGCTCCCGACGCGAAGTCCTGTGCCGCGGTCGCCACCACATAGGCCGGTCGCCCGGCACACGCGTCGCGAAGAATTTCGTCCTGGTGCTCGTTACCTGGTTGGAATTCGTCGCCGCCGACGAGAGCGAGGGGACCGTACATCTCATACAGTCTCCGCCTTCGGCGAAAAACGAGGCTCGCTTGGTACTACCCCCTACACTCGGACCGCTCTCATGATCGATCCGGACAAGTACGCCTCCGCGACGGTCGTCTCCCGCAGCGACCCGGCACCGGACCTCTGGATCATCCGAATCCACACTGAAACCGAGCTTCCATACCGTCCTGGCCAGTACGTGACCGTAGGCCTCCAGACCAACGGCCGGATCATCGAACGGCCCTACTCGATCTGCTCTTCGCCACTCGAGGATGAGATCGAGCTGTTCATCGAGCGGGTGCCGGACGGCGAACTCTCCGATCCGCTGTTCGCGCTCGGCGTCGGCGGCGAGATGATCGTCCGCAGACGCACCAAGGGCCTCTTCCTTCGCGACGCCCCGCTCGTGGACGAGCCGCACCTCTTCGTCGCCACGGTCACGGGTGTCGCGCCCTTCGTGAGCCTGCTCCGCACGCTCGCGTCACGAGCCAGGTCCGGGGAGTGGAGCCCCGTCCCGGTGATCACGCTCCAGGGCGCGGCACGCTCACCGGAGCTCGGCTATGCCGACGAGCTGGTGGCCCTGGCCGAGGAGTTCGAGTGGTTCACCTACGTCCCCACGGTGAGCCGGCCGTGGGAGGACCCGAAATGGACCGGCGAGTGGGGAAGGGTTGAGGACGTCATTCGCAAATACGCTGACCAGGCCGGAATGCGACCCGGATATGGTGGCGTCTTCCTCTGCGGCCATCCCGGGATGATCAGCGGAGCTCGGGCGATCATGCGCCGCGCCGGCTTTGACAACAAGGCGATTCGCGAAGAGCAGTACTGGCCCGATTGATGATCGCCACGATCGATTGGGTGACCCTGCATCAGAAGCTCGGGTTCGTCCTCGTGGTCGCGGCGATACTTGGGGCGCTCATCGGGCTGATCTCGCTGGTCACGCCACTCGTCGGATTGCTGCTCAAGATCTACCTGCGCATCCTCCTGCTGGCCGTGGCCGTCCAGGTGGTGCTCGGTGGCGCCCTGTACCTCATGGGCCACCGCCCCGCCCACGAGCTCCACTATCTCT
>Ga0182015_10001419_pt1 | contig 31725 bp, 33 predicted proteins | sample 712P3MmetaG_FD_120478 | JGI IMG/M metagenome (GOLD analysis project Ga0182015, IMG submission 120478) | Permafrost microbial communities from Stordalen Mire, Sweden - 712P3M metaG | ecosystem: Environmental > Terrestrial > Soil > Wetlands > Permafrost | place: Sweden: Stordalen | collected... | reverse complement strand
GTATTGGTATAACACAACCGAGGCCGCCGACCCCTGCTTGCGTCGAAGTGACGATCTCTCCAAAATCATTTTCAAAGGTTCCCAGTTGGTTGGAACAGTATGGGTTCCCACCTGCGATTATCTGTTGGACGAAAATCCAACCATCTTTTGTTTGTTTAGAACTTACCGTCTGGACGCCATCAATGTCGCAGAATTCGCCCACCGGAATGCAGCTCCTCAGACTGATTTCTACATCAACCGGGGGGTAGGAGCCACATCCTTCATTATCCGTAAAGATCGCATGGATGTGAGGACTACTCCCTCCTAATTGAGGCAAAACTACAGAAGGAGGAGACACACTACCACACTGCATTTGCGCAGAGGCAATATGCAGACTAGCCAGCACCATCAATATCAGTCCAATGAGCACTCGCAAGAACGTACGAGCAACCCGGAAATCTGAATGTCGTTTTGACGACGTCTGAAAAGCACTAGCTAGTCTTCTCGATACGGCGAGTGGCAGCATATTTTTCTCCGTGAGGTAGCGGCAGTCTCGGGGACGACATTAGGGGCGCGGGTAAGCGTAGCGGGGGAGTATGTTCTCGTTGGGTGCGCTTGTCAATCGTAATTCACGTCATCGGTTCTTCTTAGCGATTGTTTTTCGGCTCCGACCCAGCTTAATTCGCGATTCCCGCGTCCTCCCGTCAACGCCGCGCTTGTTCCAGAGTGTTGACCGACATTTTTCGGCAATTCGGCGCGTCTTCGGTATCCACCGATGTCCACACACGTCGCACACGCGACGTACGCCGAGGGCCTTGCAAAGTTCATTCTGAGTTTCAAACCGAGAGCCAAGTGATCTCGGCCAATTGAATGGCGCAAAAACCTCAAGTACATTCGTAACGGACAACCGATAAATGTCCTAAAAGTGGGAAATGCCTGAAGCCTTCGATTGCATAAAGGGTTCTCGACCGCAATGACTTCCACCACCTCAATGAGGGCATCATCACAGACGTTGGAGAACTTGAGAAGCGTGCCCGGAGTGCGTGATGGCTCTCTACGACATCGAGTCCGAGCTATTCCCGTATGACTACACTTCGGGAAGGCTTGGCCCACCGCCCTTCAGCCTCGATCCACGGCATTTCGACAAAACATGGTAATAATCCTGTCAAAATTGAGACACACGACCCGTTCAGCATCCTCCGAGTGCTGCCTGAGAATGCAGTGTTCTCCAGTACGCCCGGTGTGAGTCTACTGTCCTCGTGTTATCAATGAATTGCGAGCGTTTTCTGGAGTAGGCTCCTACCAGTCGTACCGTTTGACTCGATTCTACGGTACGCCATTGTCACCCTCCGGTTTACATTTCGGACCCGCACCTTATTCGGACCGTATTTTTGGGCTGGAAATGAAATAGGTGGTCTTAACGGGCTCTCCACTTGAGCACGTCGCCGAGGGGTTCCCGTACGACCACCCTCCGACCAGCCGATTGGCCATCGAGTTTGCGATGGGTTGGAAGATACCCTCCGCACGTTTGATTACAAATTTGAACAGATACGAGTGATCGAGCAACTGCTTCAGTTCGAGGGATTCCTAGGCGATGAATCGGGGAATTTCGATGAAATGCTCGAGAACAGGATGAACAAAGGAGATGACTTTAGAGAACTCGCAGAACGCGACGATGCGCTCGCCTTGCTTGCTCTTGCCCAAGTCGTGAGATTTCGGCAAAAGAATTCGGGTAACCCTGTCAATAGACAAGCCTACTTGTTCCGATCTTTGAAAAGACCCGAAGAAATCGTAGCGCTCCGGAGAATTTACGGATCGAATCTAATCGTGATTGGGGTGCATTCCGGACGAGAAGGGCGCGTTGAGAATCTTGCTGAGCATATCGCGAAGTCTAGGTTTTCTGCACAACGCGACCAGTTTCGTGACATAGCGGAGCGGCTTGTGCTCCGAGACGAGTCTGACGAAAAGAAAGAACATGGGCAACGACTACGCAAAGCGTTCGCAATGGCTGATTTCTTTCTGGACTCTTCTGATCCGCAGGCAATCCGTCGCGATTTAGAACGATTCCTGAATTTACTGTTTGCGAAGCCAGTGATTACTCCAACGCGTGATGAAGTCGCAATGGCTCACGCCTACGCGGCTGCAATGCGCTCATCAGATTTGGGTAGGCAGGTCGGATCAGCCATCACGGACCAAAAAGGCAATCTGATCGGCGTCGGAACTAATGAGGTCCCGAAGGCTCACGGTGGATATTACTGGGATGGCGATCCGAACGACGGAAGAGATTGGAATCGCGGCTACGATACATCAGAAAGGTTTAGGAATGCTAGCTTCGGAGAGCTTCTTCAGGTTCTGTCAAAAAACGGACTCCTTTCTTGGCAGTTGAATGATCTACCCACCCCGGAACAGATCAAAAAGCTGAAGCCTCTCGTTAAGCAAACACGATACATGCAGCTAATTGAGTTTATACGCGCGGTGCATGGCGAGATGAGTGCACTGATGGACGCAGCCTTTCGCGGCGTCTCAGTGAGGGGATGCACTATGTATGTCACGACATTTCCACGTCATGAATGTGCTCGAAACATTATCGCCGCAGGACTCGCGCGTGTTGTGTACATCGAGCCATATGCAAAAAGTCTCGCGGTGGAACTTCATTCCAATGCTATTCAGCTCGACGGGGACGGAGATTCCAACAAGATACCTTTTGTACCATTTCTCGGCGTTGCGCCTCGGAATTATGCAGACATGTTCCTCGCAGCGCCAAATCGAAAGGACAGTGACGGCAACGTGGCCGATTGGGACGCTATCCACGCCAACCCAAGAGTGTCGGGATCGTTTTGGTCCTATTTGCAGTATGAAAAAGAAGACCTTACGTATCTACTGGGCAAACTCAAAACGAAAGGGCTTAATTTAAACACCCAATGAAGGAGATGTGTCAATGAAAGTTTCTAAAGAACTCGATCAGGTTTTTTCCCGCGCTGCAAAAGAAGTTGCATCTTGGGAACGGTGGCAACGCAGTCTTGATCCACAAGCAAAAAGCGTCTGTGACAAAAGAAACGATCAGTGCAATGAGCACACAGAGGAAGACGACAGCTCCAAAAACGAACCCGAAAAGCTGAGACGGTCCGCGTAGTGTCTCAAAACCCCTGCTCCAATGGCAAGGCTGCTGACGTGTGCAACTTTCAGCCGTTGGCTAGTCGGTCCCAATGGTACCTCGAACTCAGCTCACTACTGTTCAGCGTCTCTGTTTCCGCAACCAATCGATGATGAGTCGGGCATCGAATCGAACAGAAGTGCCGACCCGAAAAGACGGGATGCGTCCCGCCTTCGCAAGTTTGAACACCGTTTTTCTATTGATGTTCAGCATCTCGGCCAGTTGCTTGGCCGTAAGCGCGCCTTTCATACCGCGAGCAATCTTCTTGGTCAGAGTCAAGGTCTCCACCTCGGCCTGTTCCTGCTCGGTGAACTTGATGTCACTCATTGCGCACCTCCTGCGGCGAACGTGGCGTTTACTCGATCCTTGGTGGCTTGGCTGCGCGATGGCTTCAGGTAACGCGTCGTACTCTCCATGTCACTGTGGCCGAGCCATGATTGGACGGTTCGCAGATCGGCCCCGTTCCACAAGTGCCATGTTGCGAATGTTGCACGGAATTTATGCAGGAAGAAGTTCTCAGGCTTGAGGCTCGCACGCTCTGCGACGGCCTTCAGGTCATCCAAGAAGTTCAACTTGGGGCGACAGCCAGCGGTCGGAAACACAAGGGGACACGCCTTATCTTTCTCGCGCGCCGCTATTTGAAGACTCCTCACCAGCTTCTCAGGGATGGGGATCGAGCGTTCCTTATACGCCTTCGGCGTCCATACATAGTCAGGCTTGTGGGTGACGCTTACGGTCGCGGCCTTAAAATTCACGTCTGACCAGTAGACATGCATCACTTCCTGCTCGCGCATCCCAGTCATCAGGAAGAACTCAAACCACAAACGCTCTTCTGCATCACAGGCCCCGAACAGCGTATCCAGTTCTTCCTGCTCGTACACCTCTGGTTCCTCCTCCGTGTACTGCGGCCAGTCGGCCTTTTTCACCAGCCCACGAACCCCTTGCGCCTTCAGGAATGACATAACGTTTTCAAACTTGTTGTAAACGGTGCGGGGATGCAGTTCCTTTTCGTCGCGCAGGAACGCGGAGAACTTCAGCAAGTCTTTGCGTTCGATGTTGTCAACGGAACGCTTCGAGCAGGATTCCAGAAAATAGTTGAGCGCGGTTGTGTACGCTGCCACAGTCTTCGGCTTCTTGGTGAGTTTCGTGTCGTCGAGAAAATCTGCGACCGCTGCTGTCAGTGAGTGATCGGTGGGACTGTTTGTTCTGTTCGCTTTGCAGGACCACGCCATGGTTGGCCGCGTTCAGTTCGAATGTTTTTCGGTCGCGCTGGGTGAGCGCGTCTTGACCATTCTTGCCGACCGATAGCCGGATCCGTACGCCATTCGTGCGCCAGTCTAGGTAATACGCGCCCTCAGGATGCCGTTCTTCCTTGCCGTTCACAACCACGATGTCTTGCTTGATGCGGCCATTCTGGGTGATAACGGCGGGGCAGTAGCGCAGCCCGGCTTCGGTGGCCACGTATTTGGTGAGATTGACTTTGACTTTTCGCAACGGCTCCTCCACAGGTACGAGTGTGTGGTAGGAGCCTTCGTAAGTGCTAGATAACAAAAGTAACTGGCGGAGAGAGAGGGATTCGAACCCCCGATACGGTTTCCCGTATTCCAGTTTTCAAGACTGGCGCCTTCAACCACTCGGCCATCTCTCCGATTACTACAGTTTTACTACAGACCGCGTTTTTCCTACCCATGCGTCAAACCATTTCCATTTGATTTCAGTCGATTACGCTGATCTTTCGTTCCAGTACGCCGGTTTTCAAGACCGGTGCCATCAACCACTCGGCCACCTCTCCGAACTGGTACGCTCTTACGAATCGCAGCTCAGTGTTATCAGAGAAATCAGGCTGTATTCTTCATTCACATACGGCAATGAAAGGTTGTGTTATTGTGCTGCGCTTTTTCAATACTGCCGCTCAACCTCTCACGCACCGCGTGCTTGTCCTCACAGTTTACATCGCAGGACTAGAAAATGGTTCCGGGTTAGGATTATTCTCAGACTAAGCGCATGAGGTTTCATGAAATTCGATTTCCTGTTTTTTTACTGCTCGCTCTTCAAAAACCTTTCGTTATTTTCTTTGCTGACGTTCCTGGTTTCGGGAATTGGGTTTGGCCAAGCGCAGAGCGGGGCTGACACCTCAACTGGCGACGTAAGTCAATCGTGGACAGCCATCACCGAGCAGCAACTGCCGAGCAATTTAAATCCGACGAGGACTTCCGAAACCCACACCCAGGCTGGCGGGCGTGCCTTCGATAATCAAAGTATCCAGACGATGGGAACTGACGGGCACTATTCTCCTTACCTGGATGTGCAAAAGGAAACGGTAAGAGTTGACGCCAATACGGTGCGAACCATCGAGCGCAGTTTTGGCAGAGATTCCGACGGCCGCAAAATGCTGGTTCAAGTCAGCGAGGAGGAGAAGCGCATCTTGCCCGGAGGCGAGGTCAAGGTGACGCGGTCGACTTCGGATCCCGACGCCAATGGTGCTTTGCAGTTGGTGCAGCGCGAGCTTCAGGACATTCGGCAAATCAGCGCCACTGTGCAGGAGACGAAGAGCACGCTGCTGACGCCCTCATCGAATGGCGGTTTAACGGCATCCATGCAAAGCACGGAGCGCGAAACGAAAACCGGCGACCACAATATTGAGTTTCGCAAATCTACTTTGTTGCCAGATTCCAATGGCAACTGGCAAGTGAACGAAGTCAGAGAAGGAACGATTAAGGACGACGGCAAGAACCACACAAAAGAAGAGAGCGTGCTGCGTCCGGGGACTGACGGTAATTTATCCGTGGTTCAACGGACAGTGAGTAAGGAATCGCAAATTGCGGGCGGCGAGAGACGCGCTACCGCGGAAACCTATGCAAACGATCCGGGATCTCCGATGGATGGCCTGCGCCTGGAGCAGCGAGTGATAACGGTTCAGCACAAGGGCGATGGCGGTGTGCAATCGACGGATAAGCAAATTGAGCAAAGGAATCCTGGCCAGCCTAGCGATGGTTTGCGGGTTACGGAGCAGGCGATTGACATTGTGCGGCCCGGGGCTGACGGCACAATTCGGGAGACCGAGACAGTTCGATCGCTGCAGTCGAACGGCGATCTGGGGATGGTTTCAGTCGATACGCGAAAACAGGAGAACGCCCCAGGGGTTCGGGTTGACATAGCTCCAGCTAAGGCGCAGCCAGTAGGCCGTTAGAAGCTTTGGAATCCAGGCCAGTCCGCGAGGGCAGGATGCCCTCGCTACGGCCGGCAACATGCCGGCGCTACTCAAGTTCAACTACTTCGTTACCAATGCGATTCCTGACGGATCAGTATTCAGGTCGTTCTCCAGGTTGACGTCGTTGTCCATTTGATCCCAGGCAGAATCCAGGTGGTTGAGATTGCTCAGGATGCTTGCAGAAATTCGACTACCCGGCGCTCGGCCCAGCGGCCATCGTCGCCATCGGGTTTGGCGAGAAATGAGCAGTGGCCGCCATCGTCGGTTTCGACGAAGGTGATGCTGGGATTGGAAAGAATTTTCTGGCGTGTCTTAGGCAAAATGCGGATAAATGGATCGTTGGCTGCGTGCAGGATCAATGTCGGTACGGTAATGCGGTCAACGACGTTCGCAGCGGCCGAACGTTCATAGTAATCCGACGCGCCCTCAAAGCCGCAATAGTAAGCTGTGATTTTGTCGTCGAACTCGCGCAGCGTGCGCACCCCGCGTAAGCGCGAGAGGTCGTAAACCTGCGGGAACAAGCGGGCCTTCATTCTGAACCGGCGGTGAAGTTGCCACATGAAGTAATACTCATAAACTCGATTGGGCGCGAGATGCAGAGCGTCGGCCGAGGCAGCGAGATTCACTGCGGGGCAAACAGCGACAACCGCATGGAGCTGTGGCGGGGGTTCGCTTCCCCATTCTCCGGCGATTTTGAGCACCAGATTGCCGCCCATGGAGAATCCCGCAAGAGCGAACCGTGAAATCCGGTCTTGCTGCAAGAGATTTCGAGCAACGGCGGCGATATCTTGCGATCGACCCGAATGATAGAGCGTGGCCGACAACGCGTCGGTTCCGCCGCAATTGCGCTGGTTCATGCGCACCACGTTCATGCCTGCCGCCATGCCCTTGGCAGCGATGCCCAGCATGTATTGCGATTCGCTTGAACCCTCGAGGCCGTGCACGATAATCACGGTGAGGGCTTTTTCACGTTCCGCCTGCCAGTGGCAGTGGCAGAGCACCTGCACGCCAGGTTCGACTTCGATCAAACGCCTTTCGGATGCGGGCAGCACAATTCGCCGGGGCAGAAAAAAGCTCGCCAGGGTTTGCAGGTGTCCGCCACGCATACCGCGTCGTCCCACAAATTTTCTGGCTAATGTTTGCGTAGAGTCCACACTCTGATTTTAAATGGAGATGAGGAGTCGCCATGCCCATCTTTGAGTATGTGTGCAAGGAATGCGATCATCAGTTTGAAGCGTTGGTGTACGGCAGCAAGAAAGCCGAATGCCCTAAATGCCAAAGCAAGAAACTGGCGCAACAGCTTTCAGTTTTTGCGATGTCAGCGAAGGCCTCCGCCGGACCATCTCCATCGATGGGCGCTTGTGGAAGTTGCGGCGACCCGCGTGGTCCCGGTGCCTGCTCCATGCCTGATATGGATTAGTGGAGTTGAGTAGCGCTGCTGTCCGGCGGCTTTCGAGAGGGCGTCCCGCGCTACACCAGACGAGGGCAGAATGTCCTCGCGACAGCCGGCAAGATCCCGGCGCTACAGAGACTCCGACTCAGGATTTCACCGTGCGGCCATTTCCTTTGCGAGTAGGTGCTCTACGGCACGGTCGACGAGCGTCTGCACTTCACGCGCGTACTTTACTTCGCGGCCTTTGGCAAGCGTCTTTTTTGCTTCCTCAGGCGTGAACCAGGTCGGATTGCGTTCAGCTTCGTGAGAGCCGTTGATCAATTCCACTTCCATCAAGAAAGCCTTGATTACGAACTCGCGCACGCCCGGAGGCTTCCAGAAGACGCCCTTGGAATGTAAATAGAGATGAAAGTGCCGAGGCTCGATGGGGCCGCGCACTCCAGCTTCTTCCCATGCTTCGCGTTCCGCAGCCTGGCTGTGCGACATTGAAGGCTCTGGATCGCCTTTCGGAAATGTCCACTTGCCACCGCCATTGGTATTCACCAGCAGGAACTCGATCGACTGTCCTTGCCGCCGGTAGCAGACAGCCGCTACTTGCAGCGGAAGAGCTGATCGTGAAAGCCGGGGCGACGCCATCTGCCAATCCTCCGAGGAAGACACCGACCTTCTCATGATATTTGGAGAATATTGCAGGAATGTTAATTGCAGCGAAAAAGGTGCAATTGTCATGGTACCAAAGTTCGGATTCGGGAAAGCGCCCGCTTGCTAGCCCCTTACCTTATCGGACAGGTTTAAAGGCAGCGATTCACTTAATCCAGACCTTGGGTTCGACCGACATTCCCGGACGCAGAACGTGCTCTCGGGTTTCGCCTGGATCAAAAGTGATCTTCACCGGAATTCTTTGTACCACTTTGACGAAGTTCCCGGTGGCATTTTCCGGCGGCAGCAAGCTGGTAATGGCGCCGCTGGCCCCGGCGATACTTTGCACGTGTCCGTTGTAGTCCTTGCCATTGGTGTCGACATGAATTGTGGCCTTTTGGCCAACTTGCATGTGCCTAAGCTGAGTTTCCTTGAAGTTCGCCGTCACCCAGAGATCGTCAAGGTTGATTACCCTCATCAACTCCTGGCCGATGGAAACATTTTGTCCGACTTCGACCGTCCGGTTGGTAACGACTCCATTAACCGGAGAGGTGATAATTGTGTATTGCAGGTTAAGCTGAGCCTGCTCCAGCGCCGCTTTCTTTTGATCCGCCTGGGCCTGAGCAGATTGTGCGCGTGATCGAATGCTGGCGATTTGTTGAGGACCGGTCGCCGCGGCGCGAAGATTAGCTTGCGCCTGCACCAACTTGCTTTGTGCCTGGCGTACTTGATGCTCCGCGGCTGAGGCCGAAGCCCGAGCCGCATCCACTGCGGCAGCGCTGGCGTTGGCGGCAGCTACCGCTTGATCATATTGCTGCTGCGAAATTTCCTCTTTAGCAACCAGCTGTTTGTAGCGCACCAGATCGCTCTGCGCCTTTGTGTTGTTAGCTTGTGCCTCAGCCAATTGCGCATTAGCGGCCGCATATTGCTGGCGGGCGGCTGCGATCCCGGCAGTTGCGTTCTCTATGTCCGCTTGCGCCGTGGAGGTTTGGCTGGTGGTGTTGACGGAAGTGATAGGCACACTTACCCGGGCCGCTTCGGCCATGGCTACGGCGTCGGCGTAATCCGCTTTTGCTTTATCGAGAGCTACCTGGTAATCCTTGGGATCAATCTCGACCAGCGGCGCTCCGGCTGCGACGTACTGATTGTCGTCAACCAGCAACTTCAACACATGACCGGAAACCCGTGCGCTGACGGAGTTGAGATGACCGTCGATCTGTGCGTCGTCGGTGTCTTCGTAACTGTTAAGGTAGCGCCATAAGAAGAAGCCGACCACCAGCAACACGACAATTCCCAGAATCAGAAATAAGCGAAACCGCGGATTGTTTGCGCGAAGACTCTTCCAGCGAGGATCTTTTTCGGAAGCTGACGATGGCGCCGGCTGGTCTGTAGCGGGGCGGGTTTGCGTCTGATCGCCGCGCACCATCGTGTCTGTATTTTCTGCCATGATTTACTTACCTTGCAGGTATTGCCTCACACCTTCTTCGGCAAAGCCTATAGCCTTCGCCAAGGATATCTTGGCTACGTTATGAGCGTAGAGACTGGAAATATAACTTTCATTGGCCGACGCCAGAGCCTCTTGCGCTTGAACCACCTCTAAGTTGTCAGTGACACCGGCGGCGAATCGGTCGCGCGCCTGCTCAAGCGTTTCAGTGGCAAGCTCCACCGAACTGCGCGCCACCTCGACCTGATCCGCCGCAGCAGTAAGGTCGAGACGGGCGCTGCGGACCTCATAATCGATCTGGCCGCGCAGGTTCTCCAGTTGCTGGCGGGTTTGGCGCAGCATGGCTTCCGCCTCCAAAACGTCGGCATGAGTTTTTCCGCCGGCAAAGATGGGGATATTCAGCGTCGCAGCCACTTCAAACACGCCGTGGGAATCTCCGGGACGGATTCCCGCCACTCCGTAATTCCCCGCCATATCAAGCGCGGGATAGTGCTCGGCGGTCGCCGCCCGGCGAAACTCCTCTGCCGATCGTACTTGCTGTGCCAGGGCTAGATAGTCCGGACGCGAAGCGTAGGCCCGCTGCAAATCCTCATCCAGCGGCTCCGTCGCCAGCGGCGCATAGGGAGCCTCGGTGGTCAAAGTGAACTCCTGTCCCGGTGGCAGTCCAATTACACGCGCCAGCATCAACTTCTGCTTGGCATAATCGTTGCGGGCAACGATCAACTGCTGTTGCCGGCTCTGCAGTTCTACGTGCGCGCGGAGTGTATCAATTGCGGGATTTACTCCCGCCTTCTGCTGGTCGCTCGCTTTGTCATACAGTGCTTGCGCTGTCTGCAGATCAGCTTTTGCTGTGGCCACCCGCGCTGCTCCAGACAGCGCAATCAAATACGCATTTCCAACGGCCAGTACTACCAACTCGCGCGCATTTTTCAAAGAGTACTGCACCGACTTCTCGTTATAAGAGGCGCCGCGTTTGCGCTCGATGGCATGATAATCAAATAAGGATTGCGTCAAATACGCGCCCGCCTGGAAGACGCCGACGGGGCCGATCACATTGGGTATCCCGGGAAAGTTAAAGCGAAATCCTAAAGCCGCCAGGTCGATTTGCTCCGCCGTTTCGGAAATTACGGCATTGACATGCGGGAGCAGCGCGCTGAGTTCGTTCCAGCGCTCTCCGCGCGCGGTTAGAGTACTGTCGCTTTGCAGCAGAATCCCAAGATTGTTTCTCAGGCCGCGCTCAATTGCGTCTTTGAACGAAAGCGGCAATATCCCACCGATCGCCTGGCCTTCTGAAACACTGCCGGAAAACGGACTCTGACTAAGCGCTGCACCAGGGTTGTTTGACTGGATGGGGCCGCCTGAGACGCTGTTACTACGGCTTCCACTGCTACTGTAGGAAGGCTGATTGGATGGCGACGATGGGCCCGGCGGCAAGGCCTGGCCGACTGCGAATGCACAAAAACCAAGAAAATTAGCAAGGAAACACGAAACTACCAGGCGGGCGAAAAGTATCCCACGATGCCACGACTTGTTCCTCGAACTCAGGTCGTTCATAGATGATTGGCAGGCGCATAAGCAGCCCAGCAATAACGTTAGGTTGATTCAGGCCGCTTCCCTATAGATGCAAACCATTGTAGTGCTGTGACCCGCCTTTCCGTACAACGCATAGTTCTGGCCGGCGTCATTCCGACCCCCCCGCGCCTTCTCCAGTGGGCGAGAGCCTGCCCCCAAGCGAAGCTGAGGGGAATCTCGCGCGAATCACTTCACCACTAACTTGCGGCGTTGGGTTCGCGGCTTCTGATTTAATGAAATTCCAGGATGACGAATTTTGCTTCCTGCTTGCCTGTGTTAGTCAGGGTATGAGTGTAGCCACCGGGAAACCATTTCACGTCGCCAGACTTGAAATGTCCGGGCATAGGGCCTTGGCCTTCGACGTCGCTGCGTACATCAAGGTCGGTTACGGCTACCATCAGGTGAGGGCCTGAGTGATGATGGCTGGGTAAAGTCGCGCCTGGCTGCAGATCGACCTCGGAGACGCGCACCCCATCCTTCACGAACATGATGTCCTGTGTCCCTCCGGGAAGGATGTGCAGTCCGCGCTCTTCGTCCCATTTTGCGGGGGGAGTTTTGTGCGCGGCTTCGTCCTGCAGAAGTTCGATAGTGACATTGCGGAACGGCGTGTCGGCCAGATTGCGGGCGATGTGGGCGAAGTTGCCCGCCCTGAACCGGGTTTCACCCGCTCGCAATTTCACTTCGGCGGGCGGCTGGCCTTTGACCTCATTAGAGATGTCGGCGGCACCGAGCGAGACGTAGACATAATCATGATGATGGATGTGCATCAGTGTGGCATCGTGAGGCGCGACTTCCACCTGGAAGACGCGGACATATTGATTTTCGAGCGCCAAGTGATGACGCGGTTCGGCGCTAATCTCGACTTCGGAAGTGCTTTGTGCAACCAGAGCAATGGCGCACAAAACGATTGCGGCAAATAGGAGGCGGCGTTTCATGAAAGCAAATTCTAACACCGGTAATGGGCCAGCTCGGCTCTTGTTGGATGAGCGTCATTCCGGAGGCCGGCGCCTCCACCAGCGGGACGAGGAATCTTGCGTGAACCATTTCAAGCTGACCCACCACACTAGCGCCGTCCGCGAATGATGGATTCGGAGTTTAGAATGTTCCAGTGGGAGATTTGGGCAAACTGCTGGTACTGCTCGGGGGGACAATCGTCATCGTTGGGCTGGCGATGATTCTGCTGGGACGCACCAATATCCCGCTGGGGCGGCTTCCTGGCGATATTATTTATCGCGGGAAGAACACGACCTTTTATTTCCCTCTGGCCACTTCCATTCTAATCAGCATGGTGCTGTCGTTTTTGCTGTACGTGATTGGACGGTTTCGGAAATAGGTTAGTCGTTCCGCCAGTAGGCGTAACCTGCCTGAGATAAACTTTTCTTCATGGCTTCTGCGGATCAGCTCGGATTCAGCTTCAGGCCGGCGGAGCGCCGCACCTGGACGGTGCGCGATCTGGTGGCCGCCGTACGCACGCATGTGGAGCGGGAGTACGGAGATATCTGGGTGGAGGGTGAGATTTCGAATTTCCGGGCCCACGATTCGGGACATCTCTATTTCACGTTGAAAGATCGCAACGCGCAGATTCGTGTGGTGATGTTCCGCTCTTCGGCGCGGTTGTTGCGCTTTCGTCCGGAAGACGGTTTGCAGGTGGTGGTGCGCGGCCGGGTCACGATTTATGAGGATCGCGGCGAGATGCAAATTTCGGCGGAATATGTGGAACCGAAGGGCGCGGGGGCGCTGCAGATCGCCTTCGAACAACTGAAAGCCAAGCTTGAATCGGAAGGACTTTTCGACTCGGCGCGCAAGAAACCGATTCCCACTTTACCGGCGAGGATTGGCATTGTGACTTCCCCGCAGGCGGCGGCGCTGCGCGACATTCTAAACATTTTGCGGCGACGGCACGATACGGCCAGCATTCTGATTTTTCCGGCGCAAGTGCAGGGCGATGCGGCAGCGCCTGAAGTCACGGCGGGAATTCGCTACTTCAATAAGACGCGCAACGTTGATGTGATTATTGTGGCGCGGGGTGGAGGCTCGGCGGAAGATTTGGCTGCGTTTAATCACGAGGGATTGGCGCGCGCGGTAGCGGCTTGCGAAATTCCTGTGATCTCGGCCGTGGGACACGAAACCGATTTCACCATCCTGGATTTTGTTGCCGACCTGCGAGCGCCCACGCCGTCGGCGGCGGCGGAGTTGGTCATCCGCTCGCGGCAGGAAGTGGATGAGCAATTCGGCGGGTTGCAGCGGCGGCTGGAAAAGGCGATGCGTTATCAGTTGCTGATGGCTCGTCAGAATCTGTCAGAACTGGCGCGGCACGGCGCATTCGCCCGCATGATGGATCTGATCCATCGGCGAGAGCAGCGCCTCGACGACCTCGTGAATCGGCTGACGCATGCGCAGCGCGATGTGATCGAGAAGCAGCGTCGGCGCTTCGAAACTTTGTCAGGTGCGGTCAGGCACTACGATGTGCGGCGCGTGCTGGGCGGCATGAAAAAGGATTTGGATGCGCGGACTACGGCGATTCTCTCGGCGATCCGCAACCTGCTGCTGGAACGCAAGGTTCGAGTAGAACGCATGGATACGGCGCTGCAAGCGTTGTCTCCACTGGCTATTTTGGAGCGCGGCTACGCGCTGGTCTTCGACGCGTCCGGGAATCTATTAAAGGATACGACGAAAGTGAAGCCCGGAGATGAGATTTCTGCTCACTTGGCAAGGGGGACGCTGGATGCGACGGTGAAGAAAACGCGCGGGTGAGTTCTCACCTATGGGGTGATCTCAAAAACCACGCCGTAGCCGCCGGGACCGCCTTCTGTCGTCACACCGTAAAGGTTGCCGGCCGTATCCCATGCCAAAGCATATTGTGGGAGGTTCCCGCCAACACATACGCCGTTGCGGGGATGGAGGCAGAAATCAAAAAGGGTCCTCTCTTTCCAGCCGTGCGTGCCAGGCGAAAGCTCGCCGACGGCGCCACGGTAATTCTGCCCCAGACTGAAGCAGGAGCTGTACAAGTTCCCCTTCCCGTCCGGAAGCAAGCCACACTCGTCGGCGGGGTCATTCGGGGCAATCGCACCCTGCTCCCGCCCACTGTAGATCACCTTGAAGCTCCAGCCATTTGCCTTGGGAGTCATCTTGAAGACGCCGGCGCTGCTAAAGCCGTAGAGGTTGCCCGTCGAGTCGAGAGCCGCGGTGTCCCACACGGACGCCCCGTCAGTGCAGTGCGGGAAATCCTTACAGAAGCTGTGCAGAATGTTTTCGGTCCATTTTCCTCCCGAGCCGGGGATCAGCTCAAACACCGTACCGTAGCCGTAGGTGCCGCCCCCAGTCGTCCCGCCATAGAGGTTGCCGTTCGGGGCGAGGGCGAGGCCCGCGAAGACCCCACCACCATCCGGCATACCCGGGAAATAGTGCAGGATCCTATATTTGCTGGCGGCCAGAGAACGTGGGGCGATTGCGAGGGCCATGAGGAAGGCCAGAAAGAGTGTGGTCGGGCCGGATGCGAATCGATTGCGCTGCATTGCGCGCCTCCTTAATCGAAGGGAACGGGGGAGCCGCAAGACTGGTCCTCATCGCCCCAGAGTATAGCATTGAAACCGTCAGAAAATGCGGCGGGAGGCGTTGTTTCAAGCCTACCGCCGCACCACGTCAGAAGGCTCAATCATTGTCAATAGCATCGTTGTCCGGGTCCATAACTGGGCCGTTGTAGTTGAGAAAATAGTGGGCGTCGAAGCTCTGCCACGCCGAGGGAATGGTGATCGACTGAAATTGACGAGGGTTGGTGAGGGTGAAGGTTCAATTCAGGTTGGGTTGAATGCGCTTGAAGACTGAGAGGACAAACAGGGCCCGATTACAAAATCGCGGCAGTATAACTGCTTTTAAAAAGTCGTCAGAATAATCGTGTGGCTGTTACGAAATCAGGACAGAAACGAATTTGGCTTCTGGGCCGCCTGTCTTGACACATGCCCAGTCAACGGCAGCGGACAAGAATGTCCGCTCTACACGCGCTTCACCGGGGACGCTATCACTCTCGCTGCTTGCCTCGGTGCTGCTGGGCTGCTTATACTTCTTGAGTTTGCCCCAATTTCGCCGGAACCTGTTTGAGAACTCGGCACGACACCCGGCTCTCGGATTACAATCGTTTGAGCTATCGAGTTTTTCGATGGCTGCCATCGAATTGCTTTCTTTAATGTGCCATCATCAAGTTGTCCCTATCGGAGACCTCTATGACCACCGCCACTAAGTCGGTTTCGCTGGAGCAGGAACTTAATCCTACGGAGGCGCAGACCGCGCGATTTGATCTGGCCGCGCAGAAACTTAATCTGGACGAAGGCATATGGAAGGTGCTGCGCTATCCCACGCGCGAGTTGATCGTGCACATTCCGGTGGCTATGGACAATGGAACGCTGGAAGTCTTCACCGGCTTCCGCGTCCAGCACTCGATTGCGCGTGGTCCGTCGAAGGGCGGCATTCGCTATGCTCCGGACGTTACGCTCGACGAAGTGCGGGCGCTGGCGGCGTGGATGACCTGGAAGTGCGCGGTGGTGAATATTCCTTTCGGTGGAGCGAAAGGTGGAGTTATTTGCGATCCGCATAAGATGTCGATTGGTGAACTGGAGCGCATGACGCGACGCTACACGGCGGAGCTTTTTGAGTTTATCGGGCCGGAAAAAGACGTGCCCGCGCCCGACGTGAATACCAACGAACAAACCATGGCCTGGATTATGGACACTTATTCCATGCACATGCGGCAGACGGTGACGGCGGTGGTCACGGGGAAGCCCATCAACATTGGAGGATCGCGCGGACGCCGCGAGGCGACCGGACGCGGCATCATGATCGTTTGCGATGAAGCGATCAAGAAGCTGGGACTGCGGCCAGAATCCACGCGCGTAATCGTGCAGGGATTCGGCAACGTCGGTTCCAATGCGGCGCTGCTCATGGCGCAGGCGGGGTACAAGATTATCGGCATTCTCGAGGTGACCGGCAGCCTTTATAACAAGAACGGAATTGATGTTGTCGCACTCTCAGCCTACCGCCAGAAGCATGGAACGCTGGCGGGTTTTCCCGGAGCGGAATCTGCCGATCCGGCGGAACTATTGGTTACCGACTGCGACATTCTTATTCCTGCGGCAACTGAAAATCAGATTACGAGCAGAAACGCGGATCGAATCAAATGCAAAATTCTGGCCGAGGGGGCGAATGGTCCGACGACGGCGTCCGCGGACGAAATTCTGGCCGACAAGGGAGTGTTTGTGATTCCCGACATTCTCTGCAACGCAGGCGGCGTGACCACTTCTTACTTCGAGTGGGTGCAGGATCGGCAGGGATACTTCTGGAAAGAATCATTCGTGAACGAACAGCTTGAAACCATAATGGTGGCTGCATTTGAGGATGTGGTGCGGTATGCCGAAACCCACGGCGTCAACAACCGGATTGCCGCTTATATGCTGGCCATTGACCGCGTGGCGTATACCATCCGGCAGCGCGGGATTTATGCGTAAGCTCGGGGACTTGAGTTTGGGAAAAGCTGCTCGCCTATACATAGCTGTCGTTTTATTAGCTGCTGTATTCGCCGGAACTGCGTTCGCTCAAACTGCTTCTTCAGGTTCGCCAGCCGCATCCGCGAGCCAGGCAAAATCACAACCCGGTACTCCTTCGGCAGCTGACATTGCCGCGGCTAAAGCCAGCGGAAAAGTATGGGTGAATCTTGACACTGGCGTTTATCACAAAACCGGTCGCTGGTACGGCAAAACTAAGAACGGCAAATTCATGAGCGTGGACGACGCTAAGAAAGCGGGTTACAAAGCCGCGAAACGGGATTGAAATTTCATAGGAGAGGAATCATGAGAAGAGGTCCGATCATCCGAATAATGGTCGCGCTGTTGGCGCTGGCCGTGTTTAGCAGCGCCGGGGCGGCTCAGAGTTCGAATCAGTCTATGGGATCGATGGCCGGAAGCGCCATGCAAGCCGCAGGCAGCAAGGCGAAGCTACTGGATATCAACTCGGCCACAACCGATCAACTGGACGCCCTGCCGGGAATCGGCGATGCTTACGCGAAGAAGATCGTGGATGGCCGTCCTTATAAGATGAAGAGCGACCTGGTGCGCAAGAAAATTATTCCTCAATCGACCTATGACAAAATCAAAGAGCTGATAATCGCCAAGCAGAAGTAGTCGGAGTAGGGCTGAATCAACTTTCTCCCGCTTCCGCCAGTTCGCGGTCATTTTATTGCTTCGCTGTTCGCGGTGGAGGATAATTCAGTATCGGTAGTTTTTCCGGTGAACCTTCCGAATTCCATCACGCTGACGCGAATTTGCAGCATCCCGCTGCTGATCTGGATTCTTTCCACCAACCATTTTCAAAGTACGGGCGGCGAAAAAGAGCTGCTGGCCTCGGCCTTGTTCATTGCGGCCTCGATTACCGATGGCATCGACGGATACCTGGCGCGAAAGCGCCGGCAGATCACGACCATGGGAGTGCTGCTCGATCCCCTGGCCGATAAACTTCTGATCGCGGCCGCTTTTATCACGCTGGTTCAGTTCAATCCCAGCATGGTTCCGGCATGGATCGCCGTAATTATTATCGGCCGTGAGTTTCTGGTGAGTGGGTTAAGGTCGATTGCCGCGTCCGAAGGATTCGCGATCGAAGCTAGTAATCTTGGCAAGTTCAAAATGCTGGTCCAGATTGTTTCCGTGGTCGCGGTCATTCTCGATCATCGTTGGAAAGAGTGGCCCATCTACGGTGTTTATTTCTTTCCCGTGCACTGGATCGCGCGGCTAGCGATCTGGTTCATGGTCTTGCTGTCGCTCGTATCGGCGGGTGATTATTTCATTGCATTCTGGTCAAAGATTGACCGGCAGGTGGTGAAGAGCCGCCGCCGCGCGTTTGTCCTCAGCCGTCGGAGGAAGCGCGATGTCGCCGCAACCTGAAAACCACGCCGCTCCTACGACGCAGGATGAATTTACGCGTGAAGAGCGCACAAATTTGCTGACGCTCGCCCACGAGTCGATTGTCTCGGCCTTGGAGCACCGCGAAGTTCCTCTGGATCCGCCTTCGCCGCATTTTTCCGAACCACGCGGCGCATTCACCACCCTCTATTTGCAGGGTCAACTGCGAGGTTGCGTGGGCTATGTGCTGCCAGTTATTTCGCTGTATCGCACCGTGGCTGAAACGGCACGCGCCGCGGCCTTCGAGGACACTCGCTTTTCGCCGGTGACTTTGGCGGAAGCGCGGGCACTCGAGGTTTCACTAAGCATCCTATCGCCGCTGAGGGCTATCAAGCCCGAGGAAGTCGAGATTGGATCCCATGGACTGGTGGTCTCCTATGGCGGACGTCGTGGGCTACTTTTGCCGCAAGTACCGGTTGAACATGGATGGGATCGCCTGACCTTCATTGAGCAAACTTGCCAAAAGGCAGGGCTGCCACGCGACGCGTGGAAGAATGGCGCGACACTAGAGGCGTTCACCGCTGAAGTGTTTGGCGACCAACACACCGGAGGGCATTGTCAGTGATAGTTATTCCATCGTCTCTTCAAGTTCGTTACTTCAGTTTCGCGTAGACTGCTAATCGCAGCTCTTGAAAACCATCGAGCACATACTTTCTCGATATACCGCGTTCCTGTGGGCGCTACTCAAGCCTTTGGGAGCGTGGGGCGTGCTGGTGGTGGGCGCAGTGGACGGCGCCTTTGTCGGCCTGCCGGTGGACGCGGTCGTAGCCGGTTACGTCTATCAGAACCACGGCCGGTTCGTGCTGTACGCGCTGATGGCCTCGGCGGGTTCGGCGCTGGGCAGCATCGTAATCTACCTCATTGGATACAAGGGCGGCGAAGAACTGCTACGCAAACGCATTCCCCCGGCGCGCTTTGAGAAAATTCACCAGGCATTCGACAAGCATCCTTTCTGGAGCCTGATGCTGCCGGCAATGCTACCTCCGCCAACTCCGTTCAAATTGTTCGTGCTGGCGGCGGCGGTTTCAGAGATGGGATTCGGCCGCTTCTTACTGGCGATTTTCTCCGGACGCATGGTGCGCTTTCTAGTGCTGGGATTACTGACTATCAGGTTCGGCCCGGACGTTGTCCACTTATTTGGAACAATGTTCCGGCAGCACTATTACTTGATTTTGGAAGCAATCATCTTTGGATTAGTCGTGTGGTTCGTGATGCGAAGACGAAAGCGGAGAAGGGTAACCGCAGAAGGATCCAACTAAAAGGTTGGACCGAAAAGTTCAGGTGGGCTAGCGGAGGCTGGGCGCTCTGGCTGCATCCTTCTCCGATCAGAAACGTCGTCGAGGCGCGAACGTGAAGCAATAAATCAGACCAATCGCCAGCAATAGCGCACCCCACCAGACATTAGCATGCAACTGGAACAGGACCACGCCCGGATTTGCCGGCGGATCCAGCACTTGGTAAATTCCCGCAGCCAGGATCAGTGCACCATTTACCGCCAGCGAAATGCCGATGAAAAACCAGATCGAAATCATGCTGCTGACCTCCGCAACCAAATCCTCACCAGAAAATAATGTTCAATACGACGAAAACAATGATCACCACTGCAGCCCAGAACAAAGGTTTCTCATAAAGCGGAACGTCGCCAACCGAAGGAACTTCAGTCAATCCGTAGACCAAGCCAGTTAATGCGCTTTCGGGCATCGGTTTGGTTGCGAGGCTCACGGCCACCGTCACAATCACGCAAACCACAAAAGACCAAAGTCCCTGATACATATCCTGAGCCAACGCTTTGGCATGCGGCGACAACGCGACATAACGCAGTGCCGAAGGATCGACTTTTACCCAAGCCCACATGCTGACCGAAGAAATCGTCCCGCACAGCAGTCCCCAGAAACCGGCGGGACCGGTCGCCCGCTTCCAAAGCATTCCCAGGAGAACCGTTCCGAACAGCGGCGCGATGAAGAAGCTGAACAGCGCCTGCACGTAATCCATGATGCTGGCGAACTGCATCACGAGATACGCTGTGCCGACGCTGACGAGGACGCCAATAATCGTCGTCCAACGCCCCATGCTCACGTAATGATGGTCGCTGCCCCTGCTGTTGATCAGCGGACGGTAGATGTCGTAGGTCCAGACGGTGGTAAATGCGCTCACGTTTCCCGCCATCCCGGACATGAAACCGGCAATCAGCGCAGTCACCCCGAGACCGAGCAACCCCGGGCCGCAATAGCGCGCGAGCATGAGCGGAAGCACTTCGTTGTAGCTGTGGGCGCCGGTGACCGCTGCAACTGATTCTGGAACTAATTTCTCTGGCAATAAAGCCAGGCCGAGAAGACCGGGCAGGATCACGATGACCGGGACCAGCATCTTGAACCCGGCGCCAATAATTGGAGCCATTTCGGCGCTACGAATATCTTTTGCGGCCAGAATGCGCTGCACCACGAGGAAGTCTGTTGTCCAATAACCCATGGAGAGGACGGCGGCAAGCCCGAACACAATTCCAGTCCAGTGAATCCCCATGGGATTGGTTGTGAACGATCCCAACCCCGACCACATATGGACGTACCGTTCCGAGGTTCGCTGAGCAATTTGCAGTTTGAGGTTGGACCAGCCGCCAGCTTCGTAAAGTCCAAGGATCGGAATCAGCAGCGCGCCAGCCCAAATCAAGAAAAACTGCAAGACCTCATTGAAGATTGCCGAACGCAGGCCGCCGAGGGTCACATAAATTGCAACCGTCAGAGATGAAACCCAGATGCTGAAGTTGATATCCCATCCCAGGACGATCTGCATGACTTTCGCCATGGCAAACATGTTGACACCGCTCATCAGCACAGTCATGAACGCAAATGAGATTGCAGACAAGACCCGGCTAGGCTCGCCAAAGCGCAGTTTCAAGTAGCCCGGCACTGAATGGGTTTTGGAAATGTAATAGAACGGCATCATGACCAATGCGAGGAAGAGCATCGCCGGAATGGCGCCGATCCAATACCAGTGCGTCGCCAGAATGCCGTACTGGTAGGCCGATCCGGCCCATCCCATCAATTCAAGCGCACCCAGATTGGCGGAAAGAAAACTTAGCCCGGCAACCCACGCCGTCATTTCGCGGCCCGCCATAAAGAAGTCTTCGGCGGTTTTGGCTTTTCCTCTTAAATACCAGCCGATGCAAAGTACCAGGCCAAAATAAAAGACCACAATCACGATATCGATGGCAGAAAGATGAACCAGTCGGGTTGGGATTTCGCTAGCTAGCAGTAGCTCGGTCATTTCTCGATGAGCCTCAGCCGTTCAGTGTCTCCCATCGGTTGACGAAATGGGGTCAACGCTTCTTGAGCATATCTTGTTTATCAAAGATGGCCGGCGAATGGCGTCACATTTTTATTGCTGCTGATAGAAGCGGGCATATTAACATTTCTAGTTTGCTTGCCCTCAATTATGTTGCCCATTCCAGAGCCTCTCGTTGATACATCGGTTGATCCAAACGTTCGTGGATTCATTCACCGGCCCGCCACTCCCGCCGGAGATGGCCTGGTGCTCACTCATGGCGCCGGATCGAATTCGCGGGCTCCTTCGCTGATGGCTCTGGCCGAAGCTTTTGCCGCTTCGGGCGTAACCGTGCTGCGCTGCGATCTGCCTTATCGCCAGAGCCGGCCCTACGGGCCGCCTCGACCCGGAGATGCTGCTCACGATCGTGAAGGTCTTCAGAATGCTGTGGGCGTTCTCCGCAAGATGGTCCCGGGGCGCATGTTTCTCGGCGGACATTCTTACGGCGGGCGCCAGTCGTCGATGCTCTGCGCCGATCAACCGGGTCTTGTCGACGGCTTGCTGCTGCTCTCCTATCCGCTGCATCCGCCGCGAAAGCCTGATCAGCTTCGCGTCCAACACCTGCTCAAGCTGCAGACGCCTGCGCTATTTGTCCACGGAACACGTGATCCGTTTGGCACTGCGGAAGAGGTAGAGTCAGCCCTGAAATTGATTCCTGCGAAGGTGCGCTTTCTACGGATCGAGGGAGCCGGTCACGATCTCGGATTCAAGGGAAAGGGAAAGCGCGATGAATTGCCCGCAGTCGTGCTGGCGGAGTTCCAGAAATTCTTCGGCTGAATTTCTCGAGCTTTGCTCCCGGACAAGGGCGTCCGGGGCTACGTGGTCTTCGCTAATTTACCCAGCCGGATTTCGAGCCGCCATTTTTCTTGTCCACATCATCCGGCGGAATGTAATTTCCATTTTCGTCAAAGGTACCGCTGACGGTCCGATTCTGCTTGCGCATGAAAACTTCAAACTTGCGCGCCGCCCGTCGCCTTTTCCAGCGATAGTAGGAATTTCGTACGCCGAAATAACGTTCCGACGCCCCGAATGAAAGCCCACGCTTGGGCACAAATTTCAGGTAAATGAATCCGAAAAATAGGCCACCCAGATGGGCGAAGTAGGCGACGGCTTCTCCGCGGCCCGGCGCGGCCGCGCCAATTGCGCCTATCAGTGCGACAAATGCGATAGCAGCGACAAAATATTTGGCGCGGATGGAAAACGGGAGTGGAAATAGCATGATTTCGCGATCCCCATAGACCATCGCGAATGCCATCAGGATGCCGTAAATCCCCCCCGACGCCCCCACGGTTGTCGTTGCCGGAGTCACGCCACCGAAGTGTGAATAGGAAACTGCCACCGTTGTCAGCGCCGCTCCCACGACACAAAAGAAATAAAATTCCAGAAATTGCTTATGCCCCCAATCCTGTTCAAACTGTGCGCCAAACATCCACAGCGCAAGCATGTTGAAGAGCAAATGAAAAAGTCCGGCATGGACGAAGGAATACGTAACTAATTGCCAGATGGCGCCGTGCGTAACCAACTCCGGAACCAAGCCAAGCAAATGCTCGGCCTCGAGACCGAGGTCGGGAGTAAAAACTTTAAGCACCGTGATGAGGAGATAGACAGCCGCATTGATGATGATGAGCCACTTCACCGCCTTGGTGAAGGGAGGCAGACTCAACGAGAAGGTTCGTCCGCGATACATAAGAGCAGTTGCCAGTTCTCAGTAGCCAGTTGCCAGTGGGGGCTGACAACTTATGTAGCCAAACATGTAAGGAGGCTATCGCACATTCTAACAGGTTGGCGATTTACCGCTCTGGCAGCGGCGTCACCGCCAGGCTGCGATGCCCTTGGGCATCCACTGCGCGCACAGCGAAGATCAGATTATCTTTCGATAGAGAGAGCGTGGTTCGAGTTACGTTTCCGACTGATTGCACGTGTTCCCAGTCAGGGCTGGTAGTGGCACGCCACAACACTTCGTAGCTCGTGACCCGGTCGCCGGGAGATTGATCCCAGGTCAGAGTGGAATCGTTTTCCAGTTTCGTGGCCAACAAATGCACCTTGGCTGGGGGCGCAGGCGCGGACGCCAGTGATGCCAGCGTGGCCGCATTTAAACGTGCGACATTGGCCACGTAGTTGAAATTAACAAACTTGGAAAGGTCGCCGAATTCGACGCCATTTTCAGTACGGACATTCTGGTGCTGATGGTTGAAGTCTTCACGAAACTCCGTGAAGCGGACGGCCGCGTATCCCTGTTCATTGAATGAAATGTGATCCCCGCCACGCAAATAACGGTCGAGGCGAAATATCAGCAATGGTTTAAGCCCGGTGTCATACGTGCGATCGACATCGGCGATATAACGGGCTAGCTGGCGGGAGGCGGAATCACTCTCGCCACCCAGGCTGCGGATCTGGCGCAGTTCCGCATCAGTGGCGGCCACGGGTACGCCTTCTGAAAACACACGCACCACCTCGCTGTCCTGCTGCGGACTGCGGTCGCCGCCCACAATGTCATTGTTCAGCGCCGCTTGAATGTCCCAGCCCTCAGACTTGGCCATTTGCGCAAAATGGTGGCTCCCGTTCAGACCCTGCTCCTCGCCTGCCACCGTCAGAAAAATGATTGTCGCGGGAAACTTCAGCTGGCTGAGAACGCGCGCGCACTCCAAACTTACGGCAGTTCCGCTGCCATCGTCGTTGGCTCCGGGCGCGGGATTCGTGCTGTCGGCATTGTCGCTGTTGCGCGAATCGTAGTGACCGGTGACCAGCACAATGCGTTTGGCACTCTCAGGATCAGTGCCCTTCATCACGGCATAAACATTACTGATTTCGGTCGGCTTGGGAATCCGTCCGCCCGGGGATTCGGTAAAGCTGTCAAGCTTGACCTCGAGGCATCCTCCGCAATCATGCGAGTAGCGTTCGAATTCTGACTTAATCCACTCTCTCGCTGCGCCGATACCATGTCCCGCAGCGATCGCAACCGGATCCTGAGCGGAGAGCGTGGAACGCGTTTCGAAGCTGACGAGTTTCTCGATTGTTGCCTGAATCCGTGCGCTGGAAATCTTTTGCAAAGCGGCTGCGACTTGCGGGTCCGCAGGGTTTGCAGGCAAAGCGGCTTGCGCGAACGCAATAGGCACCGTCGAAAGTGCGATTGCTATCAGCGCCAGAAGTACACGCGATCCGACCCTGGGACGAGAATGAAGGTGTATTACCTCGGAAAGATTGGCCAGGCCATAGCGTTCAAGTTCCGTAAAGTTTCCTACAATAGCCGCAAGGCAAGAGTTTTCGACATCCAGGACTTGACCTTCGGCTTCAGAGACACTAAATATTATCAAGGGAGTCTAAATATATGGAGGCCTCTGTGGTTCATTGCCCGGAATGTGAAACCGACCTCGATATCGACGAAGATGAGGTCGATGAGGGAGAAATTGTCTCCTGCCCTGAATGCGGTACTGATTTCGAAATAATAACGGTCAGCCCCATTGAGTTGAAACCTGTCGATGAGGAGGTGTACGAGGAGGACGAGGAGGAAGAAGCGGAAGACGGTGATCTTTAGGGGCTGTGGGCCTCTTCGCCGGTCGTTTGAGTTGCGCATCGAATGGTGCGTGAGCTGTTGCTTCTGTGCGATTGTTGGCAGGCGCGGTCTGCTGCGGCTAGCGTGATGTCGCCCCAAAACCGCCGTGACAAACCTTACACTGTATTTTCGGCCCAGTTTGGGGACCGGACGATCGGAAGTTAAGATGCTGAGAAAGAGGATTCCATGACAAGGTACCGAGTTGTAGCCCTGCTGGTGCTTCTCGGCTGCGTGGCGGTCGCAACTGCCTACGCGAAGGATAAAGACAAAGACAGAGAAGATGCTGGCCGCATGTTGACCGGCAAGGTGCTCGATCACCAAGACAATCCGCTGCCCGATGCTGTGGTGTACCTCGCCAATACACGCACCAGAGCGGTTAAAAGCTACATCATCGGAGCCGATGGCGCGTACCACTTCCCCGAACTCTCTCCGAACATCGACTACGAGGTCTACGCTCAGTTCAAAGGGCAAAAAAGCGATACCAAAACGGTGAGCCAATTCGATGATCGAAAGACAGTGAACATCATTTTGCGTATCGACGCCAAGTAAACAAATCCCGACCTGTTGCTTTTAAACTTTGTCATCCCGAGCAAAGCGAGGGATGACAGAAGACTTGGATTGGAAATAACAGGATTGCGGAAGTCTGAGCCCTTAATTATTCTCGTTCCCAGCGCGTTTCCACGACATTAACTCGCCAATGGTGGAACCGCCGGTGCTCGAGACTGGATGCTTGTAGGCCTCGACTTCGGTACGCGAAGCTTCTTCACCGACCGCCTTGATGCTGAGTCCGACTTTCTTTTCTTCCTGATTCATCTTGATGATTTTGAAGTCGTGCTCGTGTCCCGGCTCGAGAGTCAAGGGCTGGCCATTGGCATCCACGGCTTCGGAATTGTGGCAAAGACCCTCGACGCCCTCCGCGATTTCCACGAATGCGCCGAAGCTAGCCACGCGCAAGACTTTGCCGTGCAGCACATCGCCAACTTTGTGCTGGCTGAAGAAGCTTTCCCACACATCTGGTTGCAGCTGCTTTACGCCTAATGAAAGCCGCCGCTTGTCGGGTTCTATGGCTAATACGACCGCTTTCAGCCGGTCACCCTTCTTCAAAATCTCCGACGGATGCTTGACGCGTTTCGTCCAGCTCAGATTGCTGACGTGAACCAGGCCGTCGATGCCGTCCTCGATCTCGATGAACGCCCCGAAATCGGTGAGGTTTCGCACCCGGCCTTCGACAGTCGCGCCCACAGGATACTTCTCATGCAGAGCGTCCCACGGATTGGCAGCGAGTTGCCGCATACCCAGCGAAATGCGCCTTTCCTGTGGATGCACATTCAGCACTACGCAGTCCACGTGATCACCAACATTCACCAGCTTCGAAGGATGCTTCATGCGTTTCGACCACGTCATTTCGCTGACGTGAACGAGTCCTTCGATGCCCTGCTCCAGTTCAACGAACGCGCCGTAATCAGTCACGCTGATGACGCGCCCGCCAACGTGTGCGCCGACGGGATAGCGATGTTCGGCGTCAAGCCATGGATCTGGCGTCAACTGTTTGAACCCCAGCGATACGCGCTGTTTGTCTTTATCGAATTTCAGCACCTTGACTTGAATCTGATCGCCCACGTTGACCAGGTCGCGCGGATGGGTTAAGCGTCCCCAGGACATGTCGGTAATATGCAGCAGACCGTCGATGCCGCCAAGGTCGACAAAAGCACCGTAGTCAGTCAGGTTCTTGACCACGCCGGTCAGAATCGAACCTTCCTCAAGATGCTCAAGCGTCTTGGATCGCTTTTCACTCTGCTCGCCTTCCAGCACCTGCTTGCGCGAAACCACAATGTTGCCGCGCTTCTTATTCAGCTTGATAATGGCAACTTCGAGCGTCTTGCCTTTCACTGCGTCGAGGTTGCGCGCCGGACGCAAGTCGGCCTGGGAGCCCGGAAGAAACGCACTGGCGCCCATAATATCGACGGTGAGACCACCCTTGATGCGCTCCACCACCGTTGCGCGAATCGGCCGCTTCTCGTTGTAGGCCTTCTCAATCTCATCCCAGGCGCGCAGCTTCTGCGCTTTCTGGTGCGAGAGATTGATGTACCCTTCCTCGGTCTCGCCTTTATCGCGCATGACGTCGATTTCGTCACCAGGCTGGAATCTGGGTTTGCCCTCGAAATCCAGCACTTCGGAGAGTGGCAACATGCCCTCGGACTTGGCGCCGATGTCTACGACAACATGCGTGCCGGTGAGTTTCAGCACTGTGCCTTTAAGAACCTTATCCTCGCGGACGGCTTCTTCGCTTTCGGTCGTGAAATTTTCCAGAGCCGAAGCGAAGTCTTCGGCAGCCGCGGCACTGGGCTTGTCTTCTTGAGTTGGAGCGTCGGCTTGAGTTTCGGCCTGCTGCTGCGGCGCAGGAACGGAAGCCTCCGGGGTTGACATCTCCGGCGAGGACTCGGGGTTTTCAGTCATAGTTGAGGTTGATGAATCAGGGTTGTGGGGAGTGTTGTCGTCGAACAAGGTTTATCGCCTCTCTGCTGTACTCGCGCGTGCGCGAAGGATGCGGGAATGCTTCAGGACAGCTGGCGTGAGTCTTAGGTTGTGTGGAGCCCGCCCTGGCGGACGGACCTGAACAATCCCAGCGGTCGGACGTTTCCAAAAAGCGAACCCGCGTCCAAAAGGGAACCTCTCGACTATAGCAACCGCTTGCAAACAGTGTCAAACCCCAAACTGAGATATTGATGAATAATCGTCTAAAAGCGCCGATGCGATTATGTTTTGAAGATTTGTGCCACCCCATCTGTCAGTCCATAAAGTGCAATCTCTTTGGTTACTAATATTTCAACTACATCAGCTTTTATACTGCGACTACCTGAACGTCCTCAACCGCATCAAATCGCAGGCAGTCGTGTTTCTATGTGTTGAGCTTTTATGATGACACGCCTCAAACTGGCTGGACTGTGTTTCTTCGTCCTCAGTGTGGCATCGCAGGCGTATGGCGGCGTCACGCTTTTGCTGGAAGAGCCATACAGCTTGGACGGGACTTTCGGTGGAACCGGGCATGCGGCGGTCTATCTTTCGCGGATTTGCGCTGAGTCGCCGATCGTACTGCGTCATTGCGCGCCAGGAGAACTCGGCGCTGTCATTAGCCGCTACGATGGAATCGCAGGGCACGACTGGATTGCCATTCCACTGATCCCGTATCTGTACGCGGTAGACAAAGCGGAGAATGTGCCGCTGTCCGCGGATCCGAAGCTAGTCGACTTCCTCAGAGACCAATATCGACGCGAGCACCTCGAAGCCATTGCGCCCGATGGCCCAGAGGGCGAACCTCCTGCCAGTCGTTGGCCGGAGTTGATCGGGGCCGGCTACCGCCGCACCATCTACGCCTTCCAGTTGGACACCACCGACGAACAGGATGACAGGCTAATTCGAAAGTTTAATTCGGACCCAAACCAAAAGCGGTTCAATCTCGTCACCCACAACTGCGCGGACTTTGCCCGCAACCTGATCAATTTTTACTATCCGAAAACGCTGCATCGCAACGTGATTGGCGATCTGGGTGTCACCACTCCGAAGCAAATTGCAAAACTATACGTCCGCTTCGGCGAGCGCCATCCGGAGCTGCACTTGTCCAGCTTTGTGATTCCCCAGGTTCCCGGCAGCATTCGCAGAAGCGCAGCGGTGCATGGCGTGGCCGAATCCATTTTCAGAAAGAAAAAGTACACGCTGCCGTTGCTCTTGGTACACCCGATACTGACAAGTTGCCTCGCCGTCGCAGCGGTGGGACCTGAGCGTTTTGACCCGGCACACAATGCAATGGTGTTCGATCCAAACCGTGATTTGGAGCCACCACTCGGGGCCGCACAGCGCCGCTTATATCAGAATTGGTTGAGTTCTTTGGAGCGGCCGCTCGCCGAAGACAAACCAACCGGAACGACCTGGCAACAGGTCGAAAGCAATGGTGTACCGAGACTGGATGACTCGGGAAATCCCGTGCTCGAGGTCAAGCTTGGCGCGGAGACGGTTGATCTGGGAGTTTCGCGAAGCAATGTGCTGAGCACCTCGGCTCCGCCCGAGTTGGTAGCGTCCATGCTGGTCACCCGTCTGCGGGAAGAACTGCGCAACGGCGGATCTCCAAAGGCCTCGGAGCGCGATGTCGCCAATGATTGGGAATTATTGCAACAGGTTCTCGTCGCCCGTCACAGAAAGTCGGAAACAGTAAGCGCCCGCTTGAACGACCTGCGCTCCAACACGCCGTAAGTGTAGGCGCGCGCATCACGCCCGTGCGACCCTGAATTAGCCACGGTTCCGAAACTCGCCGCTATCTGCTACTCTGCCCTGCGATGGATTATCTCTGGACCCCATGGCGATACGCCTTTGTCGCAGGCCCTAAAGCATCCTGCTGCATCTTCTGCGATCTGCCAAAGCTTGGCGATGATGAAAAGGCCCGCATCGTGTACCGTGGCGAACGCTGCTTCATCATCCTCAACACCTTTCCCTACACGCCGGGACATGTCATGGTCGTGCCGTTTTCACACCTGGATGAGTTGCAGAAGCTGCCGGCCGAAACCGCGCACGAAATGATGGATTTGTCGCAGAGAATCGAAAGCGTCCTGCGCCAATTGTATAGTCCCGATGGTGTGAACCTCGGGATGAATATCGGAAAGGCCGCTGGTGCGGGCGTAGCCGGTCATGTACACATGCACGTCCTGCCACGCTGGGTGGCCGACGCAAATTTTATTTCGGTGGTTGGAGAAACGCGAATACTGCCGGAGAGCCTCGACGTCACCTACAAAAGAATTAAAGCGGCGCTGGAATCGCCGGCACCATCCTGAGCAAGGCTTCGAAGGGCAATAAAACCTCGCTCAGGACGATCGCCGGCAAACGCAAAGAGCGCACAATCGCGACACCTCAGATGCCGCAATGCTCCCTATGCGCCCATGCGCATCTCTATAAAATCGTGTTTGCGCGAACGGGCGTTGTCGTTTCGCTCCCCCGATAACGACAGCCAGTGAGCAAAGATTAGTCGATCCACCACTGCGATTGTCACAAGGATGTCAAGAATTTGTAAGTTTTTGCAAAGAAATGGCCGTTGGGCTTGTTTCGGAGTCAGTCTTCGAGTAAATCGGTCAGGTCTTTTTCCCCGATCACGCTTACTCCCAGCTCTTTCGCTTTGTCCAGCTTAGAACCTGCATCACTCCCAGCGATTACGTAGTCGGTTTTCTTGCTGACTGAGCCCGATACCCGCCCGCCAGCGGCTTCAATCGTCTTCTTTACCTGGTCTCTGGGAAGGCTGAGCGTACCGGTCAGCACGAAAGTTTTTCCCGCGAATTTCGTGCCTCGTTCTTTCCTGATTCCTTTGAAAGTCAAACCGGCTTGGCGCAGCCGCTCAACCAGTTCGCGATTTCGTGGTTCCCGAAAAAACTCCGCAATACTTTCCGCGATTCGTGGTCCGACCTCATTCACCTGTTGAAGCTCTTCCTGGCTGGCATTCATAAGCGCGTCCATGGATCCAAGTTCTTCGGCCAGAAATTGCGCAGTACGCTCGCCCACAAAGCGAATGCCAAGGCCATAGATCACGCGTTCCAGCGGCAGTTTCTTCGAAGCCTCGATTTCTCGTAGGATGTTCTGCGCCGACTTTTCGCCCATGCGATCGAGCGATAAGAGATCCTGTTTGGTCAGCTTGTAAATGTTGGCCACATTTTTCACCAAGCCGCGGTCGGTGAGTTGGTTTACCAAGGCTTCTCCCATGCCATCGATGTTCATCACGCCGCGCGATGCAAAGTGCAGAATCGTCTCGCGAAGCTTGGCCGGGCAGTTCGCGTTTACGCAACGATGGTCCGCTTCGCCCTCGCTGCGAATCACCTGGCCGCCGCATACCGGACATTTGTCAGGCATGTGAAATGTTTTGTGCCCACGCGGATGATCTTTATCATCCAGCACGCGATTCACTTTTGGAATGACATCGCCGCCGCGCTCGACCTCAACCCAATCGCCGATCTTCACTCCCAGCCGTTCAATCTCGTCCATGTTGTGTAGAGTGGCGCGGCTGACGGTGGTGCCACCGATCGGCACAGGCTTCAAGACTGCGACGGGAGTCAATTTGCCGGTACGGCCAACTTGCACCCGAATGTCTTCAATCTGAGTGATGCCGGCGCGGGCCGCGTATTTGTATGCAATCGCCCAGCGCGGGGCTTTCCCCGTGTAACCTAACTCTTCTTGCAACGCCGTCCGGTCGACTTTGACCACGATGCCATCAATTTCGTAGGGAAGTTTTTCGCGCTTGGTTTCCTCTTCTTCGATGAACGCCCAGACTTCCTCAAAATTCTTGGCCAGTTTGCGACTGGGATTGACCTTGAAGCCAGCGGCATCGAGCGCATCCAAAGTCTTCCAATGCCGGTCGACAATAGTGCGACCGTCCTTTAGCAGCATGTAGGCAAAATAATCGAGGCGGCGTTGCGCTGTGATGCTGGGCTCAAGTTGACGAACGGTTCCGGCAGTGGCGTTGCGCGGGTTGGCGAACAACG